>ENA-UOOK01001605-UOOK01001605.1-fermentation-metagenome-genome-assembly--contig:-NODE-1605-length-29522-cov-3.497913_pt1 | contig 29522 bp, 21 predicted proteins | sample MGYA00245777_ERZ724023 | MGnify/ENA primary metagenome ERZ724023 (study PRJEB28704, sample SAMN03018312) | fermentation metagenome | biome: anthropogenic terrestrial biome; feature: soil; material...
GAGCGCCTGACTGTTCTTGTCAAGCTGCAGGCCGATATCATCCATGAGCAGGCTGATGCGCTTGCACAGCTCAATGCCGTCACGACAGCAGAAAACAAAATGGTGCTGGCAGAACGAGAACTTACAGCCATAATCAAAGGACAGATATAAACAAAGGGTTGACGATGATGTCAGCCCTTTTATATTATATAAGTAATTGAAGAAAGCTATTTTTGCCAAAAAACATGATAAAATTTGCCAAAAAGTTTGACAAGCTACAGTCTGGATCTGGGGAGAAGGGAAAAAACCGGCTATCCCAACCTTCTATGAGAAATTCGGCCTGAAAGGATCCGTTGTTTCGGCGGTGGACCTGGTAAAGGGATTGGGAATATGCGCCGGTATGGAAGCCGTCGATGTGGAAGGCGCCACCGGTAATCTCCATACCAATTATGTCGGAAAAGCCGAGGCCGCCTTGCGGGCGCTGAAGAAAGGCAAGGACTTTGTTTACCTCCATGTGGAAGCCCCGGACGAATGCGGCCACCGCCATGAGATCGAAAACAAGGTAAAATCCGTTGAACTCATCGATGAAAAAGTGATCGGACCCCTGCTGAAGGGTTTGGAAGGATATGAGGATTACCGGATCCTGGTATTGCCCGATCATCCCACTCCCTTGTCTTTGCGAACCCATACCGGCGATCCGGTGCCTTATGCCCTGTATCAGAAGAGCAGGGAAAGACCGGGAGCCGTATCCTGTTATGATGAGTTTTCCGCAAAGAAAAGCGGAATCGTATTCGAAAAAGGGGAAGACCTCATGTACCATTTTGTGGGGCGCAGAGACGGGTAACAAGCTGCTCTGTGCCCTGAAAAGGCAATAATGAAATAAAATTTCAGTAATAATTGGAAGTGAATAAAGATATGCCGCATGAGAAGACAGAAAAAAACTATCATTTTCAGGAGGCGAAGGAGGAGCATCTCCCCCGTCTTCTTGAAATATACAACTATTATGTCATACACTCCACAGCTACCTTTCATACCAAACCGTTTACCCGGGAGGAAATGAGAGGACTGCTTTTCTATGCCAAGCCGTTCTATCGCACCTTTGTCCTGTACAGCGGCGATGAGATATGCGGCTATGTTACCCTGGGCCGGCATAATAATCGGGATGCATACGACACTACCGGAGAAGTGGGTATCTATCTGAAGCCGGATTGTACCGGGAAAGGAATCGGCAGTATCGCCCTGAAGCACATCGAAGGTTATGCTGTTCAAAAAGGATTTCATGCGCTGATTGCTACCATTACCGGCGAGAATGAACAGAGCATCCGGCTTTTCCGGAAAAACGGGTATGAAAAATGCGCCCATTATCGGGAAGTGGGCAAAAAGTTCGGCAGGTGGCTGGATGTTGTTGCATATGAAAAGCTGCTGATATGAGAACCATAACAGTACAGGATAAGGGACGCTTCCTTCTGCTTTTGAGGAGAATCCTTTCTTGCGGCTGAGGCTTTCTTGTGATATCATGATTCCGATATGAATCAAGGTTGGAATAAATGAAAGAGGTTTGACAAATGTTTGACGCAAAGTTGGAAGTTTCCAAACTGCTGGCCCCCGTCATAACGGGAATAGAGCCACGGCAGATCATTGACATGCTGGAGGTCCCGCCGAATCCGGAAATGGGCGATCTGGCCTTCCCCTGCTTTCAATTGAGTAAAATTATGAGAAAATCCCCGGCAAAAATCGCACAGGAGCTTGCCGCCGCGGTCCCCGCCGATGCAAGGATCGACCGGATCGAAGCGGTTTCCGGCTATCTGAATATTTTTCTGAACAAAAGTACCTATATAAAGGAAGTGCTGCAGGAAATCCTGAAGGCCGGGATTTCTTACGGCTCCTCGGATATCGGAAAGAGGAAGAACGTCGTGATCGACTTTTCCTCCCCCAATATCGCAAAACCCTTCCATGTGGGTCATCTGCGCTCCACCTCCATCGGCAACTCCCTGTACCGGATATTTGAGTTCATGGGCTACCATTGTATCGGCATCAATCACATCGGCGATTGGGGCACCCAGTTCGGCAAGCTGATCGTTGCTTATAAGAAATGGGGAAACGAGGAGGCCGTCAAGAAGAATCTGATCAAGGAACTGGTCGCCTTATACGTAAAATTCCATCAGGAAGCGGAGAAGGATCCTTCCCTGAATGAGGAAGCCAGATCGTGGTTTGTCCGGCTGGAGCAGGGCAATGAAGAAGCTCTTTCCCTCTGGCGCTGGTTTATCGATATCAGCATGGAGGAATATCAGAAAGTGTATGACCTGCTGGATGTAAAATTTGATTCCTATGCCGGCGAGTCCTTCTATAACGACAAAATGGAGCCGGTCATTGAAGAGCTGAAAGAGAAGGGCCTTCTGAAGGAAAGCCAGGGGGCCATGGTGGTGGATCTGGAGAACGAGGGGATGCCTCCCTGCCTGATCCTGAAGACCGACGGCAGCACCTTGTATGCTACAAGGGATATTACCGCAGCCATTTACCGGAAAAGCACCTATAATTTTGACAAGTGCATTTATGTCACCGGTGTTTCCCAGAGCCTGCATTTCAAGCAGTGGTTCAAGGTCATAGAGAAAATGGGCTACGACTGGCACAAGGACCTGTACCACGTGCCATTCGGCACGGTCAGCATCGGCGGCGAAAAACTTGCCACCCGCACCGGAAAAGTCGTTCTGCTGGAGGATATCCTGTCCAGGGCCATAGAAAAGACCAGAGAGACCATAGAATCAAAGAATCCGAATCTGGAAAACAAAGAGGAAATAGCAAAGCAGATGGGTGTCGGCGCAGTCATCTTCAGCGATCTGTTCAGCAACCGGATCAAGGATGTATCCTTCTCCTGGGATGAAGTACTGAATTTTGACGGGGAGACCGGCCCTTATGTCCAATATACCCATGCAAGAGCCTGCAGTGTGCTCCGCAAGGCGGCTGCCGGCAATGGGCACGAAGAAGGGGAGAGCAAAGCGGCAGACACCCCGGCAGGCAAAGCGGAGGACAACTCCGCGACCATATTATCAAAAGAAGCGGCGCCGGCAGCGGAATTTGACAGCAGTCTCCTTTCCAGCGAAGAAGAATATCGGCTGGTCAAAGCCCTGTCTGCCTTCCCGGATAAAGTAAAACAGGCGTTGGACGACCTGGAGCCCTCCGTTCTTACCCGGCATCTGGTGGACATTGCCAAGGAATTCAACCGGTTTTATCATGAACATTCCATTCTGGTAGAGGAGGAAGCGCTCCGGAATGCAAGACTGGCATTGGTAGCCGCAACGAAAACAACCCTTGCCACCGGGTTAAGGCTGATCGGCCTTCACGCACCGGAGAGAGTTTGATCCGGCAGAATAGCAAATGTCACCCCTGGAGGTGTTTGTCTTGAAAAAAATCGTTCTGACCGGAGGCGGTACCGCCGGTCATGTCACTCCCAATATCGCCCTTATACCGGAGCTGAAGAAAAGAGGGTGGGAAATCCACTATATCGGAACACAAACGGGAATCGAGCAGAAACTGATATCGGAGATTCCCGGCGTCACCTACCACAGCGTACAGTCCGGCAAGCTGAGAAGATATCTGGATGTGAAAAACCTCACCGATCCCTTTAAGGTCATAGCGGGCATCGGACAATCCATAGGTCTGATCCGGGAACTGAAACCGCAGATCATCTTTTCCAAAGGCGGGTTTGTTTCCGTTCCGGTTGTTTTGGGCGGATGGCTGAACCGCATCCCCATCCTTGTTCATGAATCGGATATTACGCCGGGACTGGCCAATAAAATCGCTACCCGGTTTGCAAAAACCGTATGCACCACATTTCCCGAAACGGTAAAGTTCTTTCAGGAAGGAAAAGCGATTCATACCGGGACACCCATCCGGCGGGAGCTGTTTCAGGGCGATCCCCAACGTGGAAGAAATCTGTGCGGCTTTACCGGGAAGAAACCCGTCATTTTGGTTATGGGTGGGAGCTCGGGAGCCGTTGCCATCAACAAAGCCGTCCGGGCACTGCTGAGCAAGCTGACCCGCCGTTTTCAGGTGGTGCATATCTGCGGCAAAGGCAATTTCGATTCCATCCTGGACAGCCACCCGGACTACAAGCAGTTTGAATATGTAAGCGAAGAGCTTCCGGATATCATGGCTATGACGGAACTTGTCGTATCCCGTGCCGGAGCGAACTCCATCTATGAATTCCTTGCCCTGAAAAAACCCGCCCTGCTGATCCCGCTTCCCTTAAGCGCCAGCCGCGGCGATCAGATCCTCAATGCCCAATCCTTTGAACGGCAGGGCTTCAGCAAAGTGCTGGAGCAGGAAGAAATGACGGAAGACACTCTTTACGATCATATTATGGATTTGTACTATAACAGGGAGAAATACATCCGGGCTATGACGGAAAACAACCTCGGCAACAGCATAGACAAAATAATGGAACAGATCGATTCCCTGGCGAAAAAATAAGAGCGGAGTAATCTTCCGTCTAAGAACGAAGAACGACAACGAAAAACGCCCTTGCTTCATTGCGTTACTGTTAATTCATAACTCAAAAGCACAAGGACGTCCTTTCATTATTATAAGAATATTAGTCTGTTTTCCCGCGTTGCCTGGCCGTAAGCTTCACTTCTTTCTCTCCGAACGGAACCGTAACCCTGTACAGCGGACCTTCCGATTCCACGCACAGTTCCGTATCCGTTGAAAAGTCACATGCCTGTTTGGAATAAATGAAATAGGCGAAACTCTTGTCCGGCACGCCGCGCAGACGCAACGTGAGGGAACCGTTTTCTGAACGGCAGCCGATCACACTGACGGCATCCATGCTGACATGCCGGTCGGAAGCAATCAGCGTCGGCGCGTCCTTTGCAACGGGCGTAAGCGCGCATACCTGCACATGCCCGAGCGGCAGCGCTCGCATACCGAGTCTCCCGGTAACGATTCCCAGGAACTTCTCCTGCCAGAAATCATAGACGGCATACTCCCCCTCCGGGTCAAGACCGAGCGCATCAAGAGGGACATCCTCCTCCGCAAGCGGCGACAAAGCGATACGCATCGCCACGGCCCATTTCCGATCTCCCTTGCAGAAATGCGACATCCAAAGTGTGCCAAACGAATTCCTGCCATCGTCGAAAAACGCCTCGGATTCTTCCTCCGGCGTCCGCTCCTGCCCGGCAGGCCAGCAGAACGCCGGTGTGGTATAATCAACTGGGCCGGTCTCGCCTGCATATACCTCAAGGGACGGCAGTGTTTTCCGTATGATCTGCATCCTGTCCCCGTCATAGGATTCGGGAGGGTCGCTCAGCATATACACACCGCCTGTCAGGCTGACAAACGACAGCAACATGCGTGCCCATTCCAGCTCGGTTCGCGCGCAGACATGGTCGGGATCCAGCGTAAACAGGATACGCTGCGCAAAGAACCAGCGTGCCGTTTCATAAACCTGCATCTGTACCCGTCCCCACTCGGGATTCGCATCCGTCGCAATACGGCTGGCATCCACCAACCCAATCGCCTGCGTCAGCATGCCCCAGCAGGACAACAGGTAAGCGTCTTCCCCGATCCCTTCGCGCGCGCAGCACAGGAATCCCCGGAACCGGACATCCGCTTCCTCCTCCGACAGCAGCCCGCGTCTTACGCACTCCTGCAGGCCGTCAAAATACAAGTGGCGGATGGAATCCGTTTTAAAATATTGGTAGCCGAACTTTCGCAAGCCCCGGTAATAGGGCAGCACATGCTCCCGCAGAGTTGTTTCCGTGCAGTTCAGGATGTACTGGATCCAATCGCCCCGGAACGCTTTCCCATCTTCCTTCATGCACAGCCCCGCATTCGCCGCAGCTTCATTCGTTACCACCGCGTTGCTCCATACTGCAGGGACAAAACCCTGCTTCCGGATGCTTTCCACGATCTTCTCATGTCCGCCGGGGAACTTTTTGTTCGGAGTGAGCCAGGATTCATATATCTTCCCATCCGCCGCCGGCGGGATCATTTTCTGTTCATACCCGTCGTCAAGCTGTATATATTCCAGGCCATAGGGCATAAGCTCTGCCATTTTCTCCGCCGCAAAGGCGATTTTCTCCTGCGTGACGTCCATATGGTACGCTTCCCAGGAACACCAGCCGGATACGGCTTTCGGATTTGGGCGTTTCTTCCATGGCTCATAATAGCGATACCCCATATGCCGGCTGTAATAATGCGGCCGCAGCAGCAGGAGGAAGGGACGCTTATTCAGGCTGATCTCAAAGGAAACCTCGGCGGAACCGTCCTCACGGAGGTTCACCCGGTCACCCAGCCATCGCCACGAAGCTCCGTGCCACTCAATCAGCATGTCCTCCCAGAAACCATAAAAACCATTTGCTCCATAAATCAGAGGTCCGCCAGCTTGCGCAAAGATCGCTTCCCCATCCCCTGCGCGCCTCGGGCGCAGGCAGATCGCTTCATGGCGCATATGGAGCGTTACGACCGCCTTGACGGGAGACTCCGCCGACAGGTAAAACTGTTGGATCAGGGGCGAGGTTTGCATACTGCTGTCAGAATAAAAGCGAATACAGCTCCGGATCCGATCCGAAACGGTGATGGATGCGATATCCATCCCCGCATAATTCAGCGAATAGATCCGTTCGCCAGCAGAGTTTTCCCGGCATCTCGCCTGTGCCTGCACAGCGGGCGGCGTATCCAGGACGGGATAAGTATATCTGTCCGCCACCGTTTTTTGAACAGGGGGCGGAGACATGGGTTTTTTCTTTTTGTCCATCAAATAGTTCAAGCCTTTCCGTAAAAATGATATAGTCAGTCCTGCAGCTCTTATCACAAAACCGAAATGGGATTTAATCGGTTGCCGCACTCATCCCTTGACCGCCCCGATCGTGATGCCTGATACAAAATACTTCTGAAAGAACGGATAAATGAAGATGACGGGGAGCACCACAACAATGGTTGTCGCAGCCCGGACGGTCTGGGGCTGGAGGGTTTTCATCTTTTCCGCGACTCTCTGCTGCTCCATCATTTTCTGCAGAGCTGTCGCCTGGTTTAAAAGGCGATAGAGAATAATCTGCAGATTGTCCCATTTCCCATCCTTGCTGTAAAGCGAAACATCGAACCAGGAATTCCACTGTCCCACGCCGATATACACCGCAATGCACGCCAGCATCGGGATGCTGAGCGGGACTACGATCTGAAAAAAGATCCGCATCTCAGAGGAGCCGTCGATCCGTGCCGATTCAAACAACGCTTCGGGCAGGTTCTGAATATAGGAGGAAGCCAGCAGCATGTAAAAGGCACTGAATATAGACGGCACCCAGTACACGGCGAACGAATTCATAAAACCAAGCCGCAGCATCAGGAGGTAGGTAGGAATCAGTCCCCCGCCGAAATACATGGTGATCAGGAAAAGCACACGCATGAATTTTCTGCCATAGAAGTTCCGGACGGACACGATGTAACCCAGCAGAGCACTTCCCAGCACACCCGTAACAGTGCCTACGACGACCCGTAAAACAGATACGCCGGCCCCGCGCAGAAGATCCCGGTTGGAAAACACATATTCATAATTCAAAAGCGAGAATTTTCTGGGCCACAGGTAAATGCCGCCCCTTACCGCATCGATGCCGTCATTGAAGGAGATGGCAAGGATATTCAGAAAGGGATACACGACAAGAATCGTAAAGATCGTGATGAACACGCCATTCAGGATATCAAATACCATTCCGCCTGTAGACCGCTTGATATATGCTACTTTACGCATATCGCACCTCCTCCCTCAATACAATATGGACATATCCGTCGTCTTTTTGCTGATCCAGTTGGTCAGGACGACCAGCGCAAAGCCGATAACGGATTTCATCAGGCTGACAGCCGTACTCATCGAATAATAACCCTGCTGCACACCGTACCGGTAAGTATAGGTATCGATGACATCCCAATATGCTTGCGTAGCGGAGTTGCCAATGATCAAATGATAATCGAACCCTGCGTTGAGAATGCCTCCGATGCCAAGGATCCACAGGATCAGGATGGTCGGCGCAATGGATGGGAGAGTGATGTGCATAGCCATCCCCCAACGGCCGAGGCCATCGATAGCCCCCGCCTGATACAGCTCGTCATCCACTCCGGAGATAGACGACAGATAGATGATGGAAGACCATCCGATACCTTTCCATACATTTACGATAATATAGATCGTCCAGTAATAGCTGCCCTGCGTAAGAAACGGAATCGCCTTATCCGTAAGGCCGAGGCCGAGCAGCATGCCATTGAGGATGCCTTCGCTGGAAAGCATCATATAAACCATACTGCCCGTCACGACCCAGGAGATGAAATGCGGCAGATAGGATACCGTCTGAACCAATTTCTTGATTTTCAGGTGTCCGACTTCATTCAGGAGCAGGGCAAATATAATCGGCGCAATAAACCCGATCGTCAGGCTCAGGGCGCTCATGGCCAGCGTATTCCTCAGAAGCTGCCAGATCGCCGGGTTCGTCAGGAAGGATTTGAAGTGCTTCAGGCCGACGAACGGGCATTGGAAGATCTCCTTCCCCGGCGTATAGTCGAAAAAGGCCATTAGGATCCCATACATCGGATAATAAGCGAAAAGAAGAACCCATAATATAATCGGAATGCTGATGATCCATAATTCACGCTGTGTCCTGAGACTTTTCCGGAATTTATCAAAACCAGTCTGACTTCCGGATGGCACAAGCTTTTCTGTCTTTCTCTGCAAATCCCATCCCCCCTCCCGGTATCAATCGGGATTACTTGCTCAATTTCTCCATATTGTTCTGATAATTCTCTTCCATAACCCTGGTGTACGTCTCGATGCCGGCGCCGGTCATAGCTTGCTGCAGCGCTGTCCAGTTCGCCTCGAATTCTTCGTCGCTGTTCGACTGCACGCAGGTCGGCCATCCTTGTTTCCAGGCATCGGAAATGGCTGTCTCCGTCAACGTGACATTCTCGTCCTTCTGGCGCAGGATCATCGGTGTGGCGTCATAGATGGTACCCTTCATATTGTTCATCATAATTGTCTTCCATTTATTTTCAGAATACCACATCTGATTTCCCCAGATGCAATACTCCCCGTCGGACCAGCGGTTGCTCGAACTGAAGAAGTTATACGTTCCGTTTCCGACGACCGCTTCATCGTTGTAATCCCATGTCTCGTTCACAAACTGTTTTTTTGCTTCCTCATCAAACGACCAATTGCCATTCTCGTCGATGTTCCATTCCTTGACCTGCCTGGCAGGATCCTTGTAGGAAGTCACGCCGTTCGGAATACCCCAGTTGAACAGTGCAAGGCCCTTTTCGGTTGCCTGAAAGTCGATGAATTTCATAATACTTTCGACATCCTTTGCCTTATCGGTGATGATCGTATATCCGTTTCCATACTTTTGCTTGCCGGTAAGATAGGCAGCTTCGGCTTCGGGCGCTTTGAAGCTCACCTGGATATAGCGCTTGTCTTCGGGAGTATTCGGATCCAACGTCTGCCAGACCTCGTGGCCTGCGTTCCAGGATATCCACCAGCCGCCGATGGCGCCGGCGACCTTCTCGCTGGAAAATTTGGCTTTCCAGTCGTCAAATGTATTGTTGAAGGCGTCCGGATCAAACAAACCGTCTCGATAGATTTGGTTGAACCACCGGGTCATCTCTTTGCCCTCGTCGGTGAATGCCCAGTTTGTAAAGGTACCATTGTCATCGATCTTCCAGCCGCGCTTCAGGCCCCAATAGCCACTAAAATTGACCGGATAGTCCATGGTATTGTAAAGCGACATGGCATAGCGGGCATCCCCGTTCGGCGTCTTCGGGCTGGCCTCCAGAATTTTTTTCAGAGCGTTATAATAATCGTCGGGCGTTTTGATATCCGGAGAACCGATCTGCTGCCATTCGTCATAACGAATATGAGCGGAGTAGTCCGGCAGCTCCATAAGCGCGCCCTGCTCGATGGGCAGATAGTACAGCTTGCCATCGTCGTCAAGCAGCAGCGGATAGGTTTCGGCGCATTTTTCCTTGATATCTTTTCCGATCGTATCCATATATGGCGTCAGATCCTGCGCCTTTCCCTGTTCCTTGAATTTCAGCACCATGTTATAGCCCATCCAATAGATGATCTCGGGATACGTATTCGACGCCAACGCCAGGTTAAGGGCCTCAGTACCGTCCCCGTCCGTCGTCTGCATGGTCAGCTTCACGTTGAAGTTTTCAAGAATATACTTTTCCATGTTCTCGCGTCCGGTTTTCTGTTCTTCCGAAGGCGCGTAGTTGCCGCCCGCGTTGAAAGCAGTGATTTCCAGGGTCTTCTCCGGCACCTCCCAGCCGAACACGTTGGTCTTGACGCTCGCGGGCTTGGTTGCCTCCGGTGTCCCCTCTGCCGGAGTTGACGCGCCATCCTCTGTTCCCCTGGAACCTGTATTGCTACAGGAAACCAGAGGGAAAGAAAGCAGGACTATGACCAGAACCATCGCCAGTATTCCTTGTTTTTTCATTTTGCTCCTCTCCTTTTATCCCAGTTATTTTTACATATAGATTATGAATTCCGGTTACAAGTCATGGACATATAGCAGATATCCATAAATGAACCGAAAAATTTATTCTCGGATTGCGATTTGTTTTTCGGTGCTTTTCTCACCTCAATTCAGAATCTTATCCGATATCCATACTTTATTGTAATATTACACACAAAAAAGGTCTTTGCAAATGTACAATTGCTAAATAAATATAGACAAATGCTTAAAATAAGAAAGCCGAACCGTAATAAGCCGTGGAGGAATCTCCGGCCTCATGCAGTTTGCGAACTCTTTTTCATCAGCGGCGCTTACGGTATTCCGATGGGGAAAAATTTGTCTGCTTTTTAAAGACTCTGGAAAAATGCAGAGGATCGTCAAAGCCCACCGAATTCGCGATATCGGCGACGGATTTTTGTTCATTGCGCAGCAGGACCTTCGATTGCTCAATGCGGTAGCTCGTCAGGTACTGTTTGATGGATTTCCCGGTATATCGTTTATAAATAGACGAAAGATAGCTGCGATTGATATGCAGTTTTTCTGCTATTTTTTCCACACGGATGCTCTCCATGAAGCTGTTCCGGATGATATTGGACACAACATTGACATAATAGTCCTCATAGATGCCTTTTCCAATCACTCCGTCCGTATCTTTCTTCGCTTCTATGAAATCCACACCCGTACAGTTGCGGTTGTCTACCATCAGATCGTATAGAGCCAGACGTACAAGCCCGCCGAGACGCAGATAATTCGAAAAATCGTTATACCGGTGCTCGAAGCCCATGTCCGTCATCTGTATGATTTTTTCATAAATTCCTTTGCTTTTAAATGGAAGGATAAACCTGTCGTAGGCGAAACCGACCGCGTCCAGGACCTTTTCTGCGTTAAAACCGCATATGCCAAGCCAATAATACTCCCACGGCTCTTCGGCATCCGCCTCGTAATAGGCGATCTGATGGGGATAGATCAGAAAGCAATAGCCCGCCGGAATGGAATAAATCATATCATGCAGATACAACCTGCCTTTCCCCTTCTTGACAAAATGGATCAGGAAATGGTCCCGAATGACAGGACCGTATCCATAACATGCAGTGGTCTTTTGATGGCCGGACTGCACAAAGCCCAGCTCTACCTCCCTGTCGGTATTGAAAAAATGGATAAATTTCTCGTCTCTGCTATTTGCCGCATCATAGGTAAATTGAAACATACTGAAACCCCTCCACGAACGCTTCGCTGCCGGCCCCGTCCGGACCCGGGCTTACTTTGTCCATACCATAATACCACTTATCCGGCGGACCTGCCAGATATCTGTCGAAACACAAGGATTATGCTTCGTACTCTGTTATTCCCAAAATGAGAATGGTATAATGTCAGTAAAAAGATGGTCGAAACAAAGCAAGAGAAAACGAAGAGAGATTCAGTATAGGGAATACTACAGAAATCGGGAGGTTAATCCGTATGGCTGACCCCGGAATCAAAAAACAAAGCTTACCGCTACTATCGGTGATTATTCCGTGTTATAACGAAGAAGAATCCCTGCCTTTGATACTGGATGCATTGAAAAACGTAAAACAAAGCATGGCTGATGTGGAGTTTGAATTCCTCCTTGTGGATGACGGCTCCACCGACGCGACCCTGTCCGTCATCAAAGAGCGGGCGGCCGCCGATCCGGAGATCCGATACCTGTCCTTTTCCAGAAACTTCGGCAAGGAAGCCGCCATGCTCGCCGGCATGGAAACCGCCGTGGGCGGCTATGTATGCATTATCGACGCCGATATGCAGGACTCCCCCGATCTGCTTCCTCAATTGTATGAGATCGTTGCGGGCGGCGACTATGATTGTGCGGCGGTCCGCCGTTCGGACCGGGAAGGCGAGTCAAGGCTGCGTTCGTTTTTTTCCCGTAAGTTCTACCAAATCATGAGCAGAATGTGCAATATAGAAGTTACGAGCGGCGCCAGGGATTATCGGATGATGTCGCGTCGGATGGTGGACGCCGTGCTGTCCCTGCGGGAAACCGTCCGTTTTTCCAAGGGGATTTTCGCATGGGTAGGCTTTCGGACAAAATGGATCGAATGCCCCAATACGAAACGGATAAAGGGAGAAACAAAATGGTCATTCTTTGATTTGCTGCTGTATGCAATGGACGGCATAGTTTCCTTTTCCACAAAGCCGCTGGTGTTATCCTCCATCCTCGGCCTGACCCTCTGTGTGGTCTCCGTCCTCGCCATCCTGTTTGTCATCATCCGCCAGCTTGTCTGGGGCGGTTCGGCTTTCGGATGGCCCTCCCTGGTTTGTATCATCCTGTTTATTGCCGGAATACAGCTTTTTTGCATCGGAATCCTCGGGCAATATATCGCCAAAACCTTTTCCGAAGTAAAACGCCGTCCCCTGTACATCGTAAAGGAGAAAGGCGGTGGAAGGAATGCATAAAACAAAAACCGCGGCGATCCGATTCCTTTCCTTTTTTCTCCCCGCGTCCGTTGTGCTGGCGGCTTTCGCCGGTATGGGCATAGCGCCTTTTGGGGACAAGTCGACGCTCATCATGGATCTGTCCAACCAGTATGTCGAGTTCCTGAACGGACTCAAATACGGAGATATCTTTTTTTCCTGGTCCAAGTCGCTGGGGACGAACTATATCGGCTTATTTTCCTATTATGTGTCCAGCCCGTTTTCCATATTGACGCTTTTTTTCCCGAATTCCATGATGCCCGTTGCGATCCTCTTCCTGACGGTTCTGAAGATCGGGCTCTGCGGTCTGACATTCGGGATACTTCTGCAGTCCAAATTTGGGCAGGAACGGTATTCCATTGCCCTGTTCTCCCTGTTTTACGGCCTTATGTCCTATAATATCGCCTATTCCATGTGCATCATGTGGCTGGACGCGGTGATCTGGCTGCCAATCATTATCCTGGGCATAGAAAGAATATTGGAGGGGAAAAGCGGAAAAGGATTCATCACAGCGTTGTTTCTGTCTTTCCTTTCCAACTATTATCTTTCTTACATGGTGGTTTTGTTTGTTTCCCTGTATTTCGTCTATCGCTGCCTGGAGGAAGCGTTGCCGAAAGCAAAATTCCTGATCTGCCTGCGAAGATTCATTTTAGGCGGAATCACGGCGGCGGCTTTGAGCGCTTTTCTCCTTTTGCCGACCCTGGCTTCCCTGTTCGAGGGAAAGATCGGCGATCATGGCGTAGATTACAGCACGGCATTCAATTTCACGCTGCCCGACTTCTTTGGAAAACTGCTGCCGTTCCGATACGATTCCATCACCAATGCAGGGGCGCCGTTCCTCTATTCCGGAACAATTCCGTTACTCCTGTTCCTCGGGTTTTTCTGTCTGAAAAAAATCCGTCTCCGAAGCAAATTGCTGACCGGCGCTTTTACGTTGATTTTATTTTTCAGCCTGTGGATTTCGGCCTTGGACAAAATCTGGCATGTCTTTCAGTTTCCCAATTGGTTTCCCTACCGGTATGCCTTTGTTCTATCCTTCCTTATGATACTGACGGCTTACCGGGCATTTTTGCTGATAAATTGGAATATACGTTCCGTTTTTCTCGGGTTAACCATATTTGCACTATGCTCGGCGGAAATGTACGGAAACACTTTTGCCATTTTAAAAGGGCTGGATCAGGAATTCGGGTATGAAAGCGATTCGGCTTATCGGGGATACAGAAAAGACGTTTCGGATCTTCTGTCGGCTACGCCCGGCAGGAAGGATTCCGGCCGTGATTTTTACCGTGTGGGAGCTACCCTGGAGCGGAGCAAGAATGAACCGATCGGCTTCGGATACAACGGAATCACCCATTACAGCTCCACCTATCATCGCAATGTAAATCATTTTCTCGCCCGGTTGGGATTTGCGCAGGCCCATATCTGGAGCTCTTATTTCGGTTCCACCATGCTGACGGACGCCTTGTTTTCCGTCCGGTACGTCCTTTCGGATCATCCGGTTTCCCCTTATTATTCCAGGGTTACGGAAAACGATCTTGCCGCGCTGTATTACAACCCGTATACGATTTCCATCGGTACGGTCGTTGACTGCCAATCATTATCCGGTTTTGACTTCGTGGACAATCCCTTCAAATTGCAGAATAACCTGATACAGGCGTTGACCGGTACAAGCGGTACAAGCGGCTTTGAGAAAGATAACAACGATACAGACAGTACAGATTTGGACGGTACCGCTACGACCGGCATCGATCCAGACGGTAAGTGTTTTACGGAAATCGAAACCGCCTCCTCTTCCGGGAGCACTGCCGTGGAATATCGTTTTCTTTCCGAAGGAAAGCCGGTATATGCGTTTTTTACAGGCGGAGCGTATGGCGACAAATTATCCGTCAATGGAAATTATGTTTCCCCCCTGTTCACCAATGAGACCCGATGCATCCAATATATCGGCACATTTGAGGCCGGCACTCCGGTAAGTGTTATGGTGGATACACTGAATGCCGCTGCTGTAGAAAGCAGTTTCTATCAGTTGGATACGAATACTTTAAGAACTGCCGTCGAGACCATGAAATCCTCCGGGTTCCTCCCGGATCATTACGATCGTCAAAGCATCTCCGGAACCGTAACCGCCGGGAACGGCGACGTCCTGTTTACGACCATACCGTATGATGCCGGATGGAACGTCTATCTCGACGGGAAGCAAGTCCAAAAGGAAGTCTTTGCCGATACCTTCCTGGTGATTCCGCTGACGGCCGGAACCCATACCGTCAAAATGGTATATACCGCTCCGGGACTTATACCGGGAATAGTTGTATCGCTGATCTCCTTAATTATTGTCATAATCAAGGCAATAACAGGACAAAAAAAGTAATCACCCTGTTCACAGCAGGATGATTATCAAAGCATAATCCTCCATTGGCAATCACATCTTTGTATGATCCAATTACCTGCTTTTATTATAACCAAAAATATGCTGTTTGTAAACATTTTTTTGCCGATCTTGTTTTCTGTGCTTTTCGGTTGTTTCCGGTTATTCCACCCTGATTACCGTACTTGCCGGCCGTATCCCTTCCGCAGAAACCGTCAGCACGATCTGTCCCGCTTCCCCGTTGCTCCTTATTACCGCCATGGCGCGTCCTTCGTATATGCGGCGCTGATTCCCCACATACTTTTCCTCCGATAAGGGATTGCCGTTTCCCACCGCCAGGACCGAGCCGGGTCCGTATGCGGTAAAATAAAGGAGAAGGTCCGCATTGGGAACCAAATTCCCTTCCGCATCCAACAACTCTACCGTAATATATGACAAATCTCCGAAAGAGGCCTTCAGGCAGCTTCTGTCCGGAGTCAGCCGCAATTGTGTCGGTGCGCCCGCTGTCCTGAGCGTACTTCGGGAAACCGGGGTGCCGTCCTCATACCCCACAGCTTCCAGGATACCCGGCTCATACGCTGTTTCGAATTCCGCAAGGTATCTGTTCGCTTTTCCGGCAGGTTTTCGGCCAAGGGATCTGCCGTTCAGAAACAGTTCCACCTCGGAATCGGAGCAATAGATGTCCACCACAATGGGTTTCGCTTCCTGTCCCGGCCAGGTCCAGGAAGAAACGACATCCGGCCAGCCCCATTTGGAGATATCGGGGGTCTTGCCATAATGTTCCGGTTTATGGACCGCAAGATACGGCGCCCTGGAAATGCCCCAGACACAGTCCCGATAGAAGGACTGGGGCCGTTTGAAGCCGCAGATATCGATATCCCCGCAGAACGCCGTATGCCACGGGTAATCCCCCAGGAAGCCTTTTTCCCCGTTGTACCAGACATGGCCGATACCGGCTTCTCCGATATAGTCCAGGGCGGTCCATACAAAATCGCCTATGAGATAGGGAAAACGTTCCACAGCCTCCCAGCAGTCAAAAGCTTCCTTCGGGAAGGTTTCCGTCGCGCAAAGAATACGGTCCGGAAACTTCTTCGCATCCCTTTCGTACCGGTCCAGCTGATAGTTATATCCGACGACATCCAAAGGCTCGGCAAATTTGCGGGTGATTTCGCCCCAATAATCATACTCCTCCGGAATGTCCGTCTGATGGATGGATAGACCGGACACCGCGGGATCCGGTCCGACACCGCATAAGGCATTGGTTACCGCCCTGGTGTCGTCCAGGCTGCGGACAAAGTCAGCCAGTCTGCCGGCATAGGCATATCCTTCGGAACGACCGTCCCTCTCCACGATCTCATTCCCTGTCGACCAGAGAATGATGGACGGATGGTTCCGGTCACGAAGGATCATGGAAGACAAATCCCTCTGCCACCAGTCTTCAAAATGCATATTGTAATCATAAGGATTCTTTCCTTCCCGCCAGCAATCAAAGGCTTCGTCGATGACCAGCATCCCCAGCCGGTCGCAGGCATCCAGGAAAGCGGGAGAAGGAGGGTTATGGGCGCACCGCACCGCGCAGAATCCGTTTTCCTTCAACAGTCGGATCTTGCGTTCCTCGGCCCGGTCATAAGCTGCAGAGCCCAATATGCCACAATCATGATGTACGCAGCCGCCTCTCAGCTTCATGGTCTTCCCGTTCAGGCAAAAGCCATTTTGCGGATCGAAGGAAATACTGCGGATCCCGATCCGGGTTTTCGTCCGGTCGATGACCGAACCATCCTTCCGCAATTCGCTGTTCAATGTATAAAGGCGAGGCTCTTCCACGGACCAGAGATTCGGATGGAAAATTTCCAGGCTCTGTTTGACATCTGCCTTCCCTTCGGCATCAATTTCGAAATCATCTTCTGTTTCCGCCGCCTTCCCGCCATTCTCATCCAGAATCAGGGAACGAACGGCAATCCTCTCCGGGGCAGAGGAATTGTTTTCAACGGTAGTCGTTACCCCGACAAGGGAAGCTTTGTCGGAAACCGACGGGGTTTGGGCAAAAACACCCCAGGGAGAGATATGTACCTTTTCGCCGGTCAGCAGCCATACATGGCGGTAAATTCCGGTTCCGCTGTACCACCGGGTATTGGGCATGGAGGTATTGTCCACGGTTACCCGGATCGTATTTTCCCGGTCAAACAACAGATACGGAGTCAGATTACAGTGAAAACCGGTATAGCCATATGGATGCCGGGCAACAATTTGGTTGTTGAACCGGACTGTGGCATTCATATAGATCCCTTCGAACTCCAGAACCACTTCTTTGTCCTTCCATTCCCCGGGAACAAAAAGATCCTTTTCATATTCGATGCAGCCTCCCGGGAAAAACCCGTTGCCGGCCCCGCCCGGAGAATTGGGATCCCGCTCCAGAGTAATACTGTAATCATGGGGCAGGTCAACGATAGCATTTCCGGAAGTTCTGCCCTCGCCGCCGGACGAGCCGCGGGATACCTGAAAACGCCATTGTCTGTCAAAATTATGCCTTTTCACAGCAAAAAACCTCCTATCTTCCTTTTCTGATAACAATCTATCTTATTGACAAAATCAAATGGTTTACGGCAAAAGATAAAGGCACCTCTTTCTTCGCCGGATCACATAGGATCCTCGTGCTCTATGGCACATTTATCAACATCTGAAATGCGCGGAGAGGAAACCTCAAAAAACAACAGGATGAGGTGTCTATAGGAATATTATATGGAGTCATCCGAAAAAAATCAATAGGGATCTCTGCCGTCCCTCTATCGTTCCCATTTGCTCATCCGCATGCGCAGGCACATGTCATCGAGTTAGCAGTTGCTTTTGCAGAAAACAGAGTTGGCTCAAAAAGATATTAATGAAGGAGAAAAACGCACAATGGAGAATAGTAACTAATGCAGAATACTCCATTTTTTGTTTGAGGGGGAAAAGAAAGGATGAATACAACAATGAACGTAAACTTCAATCGATACTCCCTGGATCCCATCATTGATAAAGTACGTGCAACCTTAAAAACTCATGAACTGGACGAGCCGGGAAAATATGCAAGATGGATCTGGCAGAACAAGGAACAGAGTCGTGACTTGGGTGTGAATGCCTATGGATGTGCAGATGCTCTGAATATTCTGTATACCATAGGGGACTTTCCCTCCACGGAAGAAGAAAGATGCGGCTGGATCAAAAACATGCAGGCGCTTCAGGTGCCGGAAACCGGAGAATTTCCGGAAGGAACCCATTTTGTTCTTCATACTACGGCACATTGCATTGCCGCCCTGGAATTGCTCGATCAGAAACCGCTTTATCCAGTAAAATTCGTTGAAAAGTATCTGGAAAAAGAAAACCTCTATCACCTGCTCGATCACCTGGACTGGTTGAAAAGTCCATGGAATAATTCCCACATTGGGGCAGGGATCTATGTATCGCTGGTCCTCAGCGGAATGGCGGATTCCGAATGGAAAAAGTGGTATTTCGACTGGCTTTACCAGGAAGCAGATCCGGAAACGGGAATGTGGCGCAAGGGATTTGTAAAAGCACCCGGTACGGCACCTTTTTTATGGCATATGGCAGGCACGTTCCACTATCTGTTCAATCACGAATATGAAAAAATGCCCTTGCGCTATCCCGAAAAGCTGGTTGACAGTTGTCTGGATATCTTCTATGAGACACCTCCGGAAGACTTGGGCCAAAATACCGGATTTCTCGAGATAGACTGGATCTATTGCATCAATCGGGCATTCCGCCAATGCGGCCATCGGGCCTCGGAGGTGAAACAAGCCTGTGCGGATTTTGCCCGTCGTCTGTATGAATACCTTATGTCCATCGATACTGCCACCCACGACGGCTTCAATGACCTGCATTCCCTGTTTGGCACGGTATGCGCTTTGGCGGAGCTTTCACAAAGCGTATATGGAATCTACGAAGTGGAAAGGCCACTGCGTCTTGTGCTGGACCGGCGTCCATTCATATAAAGGCCAAAATGAAAATGGTCTTTATGAAATCCAGCAGAAAAGGCAAGGTAAATCCAAAGGACGTCTTGCCTCAACATCATCCCCCCGTATCCCAGGCGGCCAGGACGGGACGCCCTGGACGGCACGGGATCCTACACATGGTATCGGCGGGTGCCCTCAGTTCACTACTCTTTTCAACGCGGCCTGATGCTGCGGATCCACCCGGTTGGTGCCGTGGGTGCGGCTGTTCAGGAAGTGGATGCAGAAATGCCCGTTGAAGTTTTTATTTCGGATGGTATACTGCCCATGGGGCATGCCGTTCATGGATGCGGCAAACTTCCTGCCGTTGCTCTCCACGATAATGGATTCCCTTCTCCAGTTCCAACTGCCGTAGATCTTTTTCATGACGGCGGTATCGGCCGCTGTCAGCGGCTCACAATCCGCATGATTGGTGCCGCCGTGCCGGTAGACATAGAAAGTGAGACCGGTATCCAGATGCGTCACCTTGGCGACGGAACCTCTGGTAAAGATGGTTTTTACGGTATTCCACGGCGTGAGGGTCGCTCCCTGCCTGGAAAGCGGGGTCAGGTCACTGGGCCTTTTAAAGGTGCGGGACCCTGACCGGCTGATGGAAGGAGCGGGACGCTTCTTGGTACCGTTTGCAATAATTTCGGCTACAGGCTCTTTGGTTACCTTTTCACCGATCGGTTCCCTGGCAATCTCTTTTCCGTTTTGTCGGGTTATGTATACTTCGATGGTCTTTTCCCCGTTCACGCCTTCCTGGGCAACTTTACTTTCCCCGACATACATCGAACTGTCGTCTTTCGTTTCCTTAGAAAACGGAATCGGCTCCGTATAGGTGTATTTTTCCTTGGTTACAACGGTTACCAGGCTTTCCGGTGCGGATATCTTCAATACCTGGCCTATTTGCAAGCCTTCCCCCTTCAGATCCGGGTTGGCGGCCTGAAGGTTCGCAACTCTCGTATCAAAAGCCCTGGCGACAGCCCAAAGGGAATCCCCTTCCTTTATGGTATATTCCCGGCTGGCATCTTCCCCGACGGTAATGATCTCAACGGCATGGTCCTTATCCACCAATTGCCTGTAAAAAACAACCTCATCTTCAAAACGGATATCTTCCTGGACTGCAACATTTTCCAACTGATGATTTTCCATGCCGCTGACGGAATCCGCAAAGGGCTTTTTGACAGCCTCCACGACCTGGGCTGCTTCCTCCTTTGTTTTTACATAACAGGCGGTCTTGTTATCTATCTTGATGGCATAAGCATCGGTCTTGATATCCACCGATTTGCGAATGCCGTCGAATATTTCCGCTTCCGAATCCGGAGCCAGGGTCCCGGTAAGGTCCTGCCGGAAAACGACATCTCCTTCAATATAAGCATCTTCGTCAAACTCCGCCTGGATTTTCTCAAGAGCCTCATCATATAATGCAAGTCCGCGGGCGGCAAATTTAACGGAACCCACTTCCTGTCCATTGACAAACATGCCGTAAGCTGGTTCTGCATGATCCCCTCCCGGCGCCAAAGGCCCGAATCCGGTAAATGTGGTCCCCATCAGGCAAAGCATGGCAACACTGCCCAGAACTTTGGTAAAATGCATGGCATCCCCCTTCTTCCCCCTATTGTATGTCCATCTGCAAGATATTACAGAATAATTACAAAATTATTAATATGTCTTTTATTCGACAAGTATTGTTAAAATCCTGCCGAAGTTCAAATTTTTTTCTGCCTTTTTCAAAGAAGTGAATCCCCGACTATTCCGAATCCTCCAAAATCACTACACAATGCGGAATATCTCTTAACATTTCCGAAAAAAATCCTTCTTTTTCGGGAAAGACCTCATTTTATACAGATAATCCACAATTTTTTGTGGATAACTACGACTTATCCACATAGCACTTTCGCACGCTAAAGTATTTTAATATTAATCCCCATTGTTATCCACATTATCCACAGGGAATGATGTGATTTTTTCCACATGCGTTGGAAAAATGGCACGAAACTTCTCAGATGTTTTACAAATAAGATAATATATGGAAATATAAAACTAATCCAAAGCCTTTTCCATCTTTTTTACAACAAAACCAGCCGGCAGCGGAAAAATCTCTCCCGCTGCCGGCTGGTTTTCATAGGGACTCTTCCGTTCCTTAAGGCCAGTCGATGTTCCGATTCAATATTTCGACAAATTCGGTCAGCCCCTCCGCATCAAGGCGGTCAAACCGGCATTTGGACGGGCTGTCGATATCCAGGACCCCTGCCAGGCGATCGTCTTTCCGGATGGGCACCACGATCTCCGATCGAGAGGCCGTGTCACAGGCAATATGGCCGGGAAACCGCCCCACATCCTCCACGATCTGTATTTCCCGTGTCGCCGCCGCGGTGCCGCAGACTCCCTTGCCTTCCGGAATACGGATGCATGCCGGTTTTCCCTGAAAAGGCCCCAGGACGAGTTCGCCGGATCGGTACCGATAAAAGCCCGCCCAGTTGATATCCGGCAGCAATTGATACAGCAGGGCTGCCGCATTGGCCAAGTTTGCAAGCCAGTCCGGTTCCCCGTCGATCAAGCCTGACAGACAGGTATTCAGTTCTTTGTACGTCTCCCTCTTATCGCCGGCAGATAATATCGGCGCCTCAAACATGATAAGATACTCCTATCTTACATTCTGTGAAGATTATACCAGTTTGCTTATCTATACTCTTTCGATCCAACCGTGTTTGTCCGGCTCTTTTCCGTATTGAATAGCGGTCATCCGATCATACAGCTTCTGGGACAGCTCGCCAATCTTTCCGCCGTTTATTTCGATAACGCGGTCGTTCCAGTTGAGGACACCGACCGGAGAAATGACGGCTGCAGTCCCTGTTCCGAAAACTTCATCCAATTTGCCAGCGTCATAGGCGTCAAAAACCTCCTGGATGGACAGAAGCCGTTCTTCCACGGTATAGTCCATCTCCTTTGCCAGCGAAATAACGGAATCCCGGGTAACGCCGCCTAAGATGGTGCCTCCCGTCAACGGAGCGGTGATCAGGACATTGTCGATCTTGAAGAAAATATTCATGGTGCCGACTTCTTCCACATATTTGTGCTCCTTGGCGTCCAGCCACAGTACCTGGGTATAGCCCCTTTTCTTGGCTTCCTCCGCCGCATAAAGGCTGACGGCATAATTGCCGGCCGTTTTGGTGAAACCGACACCGCCCTGGGCGGCACGGACATACTTGTCGGTGACATAGATTCGGACAGGTTTCATTCCTTCCGCATAATAGGCGCCGACAGGCGACAATATGATAAAGAACTTATAGGTATGGGAAGGCCTTACCCCCAGGGAAACATCCGTCGCAATGATCAATGGGCGGATATAAAGAGAAGTCCCTTCCGTTTTCGGGATCCAGTCCTTTTCGATCTCCAGCAGCTTTTTCAGCCCCCGCCAGACCAGGCCTTCGTCCAGCTTGGGAATACAGAGGCGCTCCGCGGACCGGTTCAACCGTTTGATATTCGCAGAGGGACGGAATGACACCGGCTCCCCATGCTGATTCAGATATGCCTTCACACCCTCGAAGACAGTCTGACCGTAGTGAAATACCATGGTGGCCGGTTCGACCTCAAAGGGCCCGTAAGGCACGATCCTGGGATCATACCATCCTTTCCCTTCGGCATAATCCATGACAAACATGTGATCCGTATAATATTTCCCGAATCCCAGCTCATTGTCCTTCGGTTTCGCCTTCGGATTCTGAGTTTTCACAAACCTGATTTCTTCCATACTGCATTCCTCCATATGATAAAAAATTACCTATCCCTACCCTTTTATTATTTTATCTCATCCTTTATCAGGGTCGTCGCCTTTTCCGTCATCGGGTTCTTCCGCTCGGTCCAGCAACCGTTCCAGGGAATGGTCTTGGTGGGGGACGGCATCCTCCTCCCCGTCCTCTTCGTCATCCTTCCTGGCTCTGGCAACCGATACGATGTAACCGCCGTCCTCCACTTTCATCAGAGTGACGCCCTGAGTATTCCGGCTCAATCTGGATATCTCATCCGTACCGATACGGATGATGACACTCTCGGAGTTGATCATGACCAGATCCTCTTCTCCGGATACGACCTTCAACGCAACCAGGCTGCCGGTCTTTTCCGTGATATGCATGGTAAGGATCCCTTTGCCGCCTCTGGTCTGGACACGGTATTCCCCGGCGGGTGTTCGCTTACCGTATCCTTTTTCACTTATCGTCAGCACATCGGCATCTTCCTTCAGGCGTTCCGTGTCGATGACATAATCCCCATCATTGAGATCCATGCCCTTTACGCCCATAGCTGTCCTTCCCATAGATCGGACGTCGCTTTCCGAATAGCGGATGGACAAGCCGTTATGGGATGCCATAATGATCTCCTGATTGCCGTCGGTCAGCAAAGTACGGATCAGTTCATCCCCTTCCCGAAGGGTTATGGCAAGAATACCACCCTTACGGATATTTGTAAAGTCACTCAGGGGAGTTTTTTTCACCAGGCCTTTTCGGGTAGCCATGAACAGATACCGGTCCTCGATAAAATCTTCGTCCTTTACCGGGATAAATGCCTGGATCCGTTCCCCGGGGGAGAGCTGCAGCAGGTTGATGATAGCGGTTCCCTTGGCCTGGCGGCCGGATTCAGGAATCTCGTAAGCCTTCATGGAATATACCTTGCCCATGGAGGTAAAGAACAAAAGGGACTGGTGGGTCGAGGTGATAAACAGATCCTCCACAAAATCCTCTTCCCTGGTATGCAGCCCGGTGATCCCTTTTCCTCCCCGTCGCTGGCTCTTATAAGTGCTGAGCGGCGTCCGCTTGACATAGCCGTAATGGGTCAGTGTGATCACCACGTCATGTTCGTCGATCAGATCCTCCATGTCAATTTCATCATCCGCCGCAATGATCTCCGTCCTTCTCGGATCATTATATTTATTCTTGATTTCCAGCAATTCCTTTTTGATGATGCTGAGCAGCAGATGTTCGTCGCTCAATACTTCGTTCAGGTATTGGATGGTTTTTTCCAGCTCCGCGTATTCCTCGTCTATCTTTTCCCTCTCCAGGCCGGTCAGTCTCTGGAGACGCATATCCAGAATCGCCTGCGCCTGCTTTTCCGACAGGTCGAAATTGGTTATCAGGCCTTCCTTTGCGGCCTGGGCGGTCCGGGAGGAGCGGATCAGGGTGATGACCGCGTCGATGTTATCCAGAGCAATGATCAGGCCTTCCAGGATATGGGCCCTCGCCTGGGCCTTTTCCAGGTCATATCTTGTCCGCCTGGTGACAACATCCTTCTGATGATCGATATAGTGCGTGAGGATCTCCTTGATGTTCATCACCTTGGGCTGGTTATCCACCAGGGCAAGCATGATCACGCCGAAAGTTTCCTGCAGCTGCGTATGCTTGAAGAGATAATTCAGCACGATGTTCGGGTTGACATCCTTTTTGATTTCAATGACGATGGACATGCCGTTGCGGTCCGATTCGTCCCGTATATCGGATATGCCCTCGATCCTTTTTTCCTTGACCAGATCGGCGATTTTCTCAATCAGTCTTGCCTTATTGACCTGGTAGGGAATTTCATGGACAAGAATGCGGGACCGGTTGTTGGGCATTTCCTCGATTTCGGTTTTTGCCCTGACGACCACACGCCCCCGCCCGGTCCGATAAGCTTCCCGGATCCCCTCTTTGCCCAAAATCAACGCGCCGGTGGGAAAATCCGGTCCTTTGATGTTCTTAATGATATCCTCCAGGCCGGCGTCCGGATCGTCGATCAAAGTGATGGTACCGTCGATCACCTCACCAAGATTGTGGGGAGGAATGTTGGTAGCCATTCCGACGGCAATGCCGGAAGAGCCGTTGACCAGCAGATTCGGGAATCTGGAAGGCAACACAACGGGTTCTTTCAGGGATTCATCGAAATTCGGCATGAAATCGATGGTTTCTTTTCCGATGTCCGCCAGCATTTCCGCCGTGATCTTTGCCATTCTTGCTTCCGTATAACGCATGGCTGCCGGAGAATCCCCGTCGACGGATCCGAAGTTTCCATGACCATCCACCAGGGGATAGCGGATGGAAAAATCCTGAGCAAACCGTACCATGGCATCGTAAACCGCGGTGTCCCCGTGGGGATGATATTTGCCCAATACGTCTCCGACGATCCGGGCGGACTTTTTATACGGCTTGTCCGCCGTCAGCCCCAGTTCATTCATGGAATACAGGATGCGCCGGTGCACCGGCTTCAGTCCGTCCCTCACATCGGGCAGCGCCCGTCCGATGATGACGCTCATGGCGTAATCGATATAGGACTTCTTCATTTCCTCTTCCAGATTGACATCTATTATTCTTTGGTCCATAGGTTCCATACCAATCTATTCCCCTTTATCTTTGATTCATCCTTGATTTTACTGTAACAAGTCATGTAGCTGCAAAATAACGAAGACCGCCATAATCATATATCCAAATTCTTGACCTTATCTGCGTTGGCCTCGATAAAATCCCGCCGCGGCTCCACTTTATCCCCCATCAGAATGTTGAAGATCTCATCCGCTGCAATGGCATCCTCCAACTCCACCTTCAATACCGTACGGGTCTCCGGATTCATGGTCGTATCCCAAAGCTGCTCCGGGTTCATTTCGCCAAGGCCTTTGTAACGCTGAAGCTCAATGCCTTCCCGGCCGATCTCGTCCAGCAGCTTTTCCAGCTCCTTGTCCGTGTAAACATAATGCTCGTTTTTGTTTTTATTTACCTTATACAGGGGCGGCTGAGCGATATAGACATAGCCGTTTTCTACCAGGGGCTTCATATACCGGTAAAAAAAGGTAAGAAGCAGGGTGCGGATATGGCTTCCGTCCACATCGGCATCCGTCATGCAGATGATCTTGTGGTAGCGGAGTTTTTCCGGATTGAATTCGTTACCGATCCCCGCACCGAAGGCTGTGATCATTGCTTTGATCTCCGCATTGGCCAGCACTTTATCCAACCGCGTTTTTTCCACGTTGAGGATCTTGCCACGAAGAGGCAGAATCGCCTGGAACTTGCGTTCCCTTCCCTGTTTGGCGGAGCCGCCGGCGGAATCGCCTTCCACGATGAATATCTCGCACAGGGACGGATCCTTTTCGGAGCAGTCCGCGAGTTTGCCGGGCAGGGAAGCGCTTTCCAGCACGCTCTTTCTCCTCGTCAGATCCCTGGCCTTTTTGGCGGCCTCTCTGGCTCTGGACGCGCTGAGGGATTTTTCGATGATGATCTTCGCCTCCGCTGGATGCTCTTCCAGAAAAGCGGAGAATTTCGCTACGAAGGTATTCTCCACAAAGCCCCGGATATCGCTGTTGCCCAGCTTGGTCTTTGTCTGGCCTTCAAATTGGGGCTCCATCAGCTTTACGCTGACGATGGCCGTCATGCCTTCCCGGGTATCCTCCCCGGAGAAATTGGCTTCGCCTGCCTTCAGGGCATTGGTTTTCCTGGCATAGTCGTTGATGACCCTGGTCAGCCCGGATTTGAATCCGGCCAGATGGGTACCCCCCTCCGGAGTGGAGATATTGTTTGCAAAGGAAAAGATATTCTCAATATAGGAATCGTTGTACTGCAATGCAATTTCCAGGGAAGCGTCTTCCTTCTCCCCAGTGACATAGATCGGCTGGTTGTGCAGTACCGCCCTGTTCTTGTTCAGATACTCCACAAAGGAAATGATGCCGCCTTCATAGTAGAACTCATTGAACAAGTCTTCCCGTTCGTCCTCCAGGACGATGGTGATTCCTTTATTGAGGAACGCCATCTCCCGCAAACGGCTTTTCAGCACGTCATAAGTAAAGTTCAACTCTTCAAATATCTGGCTGTCCGGCTTAAAATGTATTTTTGTGCCGGTATCCTCCGTATTCCCTATCTCCTTCAGGGACGATTTTGTGACTCCGCGTTCAAATTTGATCTGATATTCTTTTCCTTCTGTCCGGATATTGACAACCATCCATTCCGACAGAGCGTTCACAACGGACGCGCCGACCCCGTGAAGACCTCCGGATACCTTGTATCCTCCTCCGCCGAATTTGCCGCCTGCATGAAGCATGGTAAAAACAATCTCCGCCGCCGAAATGCCGTATTTCGGATTGATTCCTACCGGTATGCCCCTGCCGTTGTCGGTTACCGTAACAGAAAGATCCTTGTGGATCACCACATGGATCCGGTCGCAAAAACCTGCCAATGCTTCGTCTATACTGTTGTCAACGATTTCATATACCAGATGATGAAGGCCCCGTATGCCGGTGCTGCCGATGTACATACCAGGCCGTTTTCTGACAGCTTCCAATCCTTCCAGAACCTGTATATCAGACTCGTCATAATGACTGTTGTTTTTCCCCTGAGTTGTCACTTCATATCCCCCTTGTCTTCTTCCTTATCAAATGAAATATCTTCGATAAACCCACTTCTCTTCAGCAAGGTTACGGAAGATATCGGCGATAGAAACAATACTGTTTTTTTATTTACCTCGGCCAGAATAAAAGATTTCGGAGGATCATCGGATAAATATTTGACAAAGCCTTCCTCTTCGGCAGTTTTGATGAATTCTCTGTTTATATCGGCTTGTATTGCGGTCTCCATATCAATTATGGCGATGACGTCCTCTATTGGTACGACCGCATCTCCTCCCAGGTGCAGTATCATAAAATACATCCTTCCTTCGTGCATATGCCCTTTCTATTATACCCTATTTTACACTGGAATAAAAGGGCCGCTTTCCTCCGGAAGCGCTGTACCGGACTGGATCAGGAACACCTGACTTTCCCTGTCCTTCAGGTCGGGAAACTGGTTCCGATCGGTTGCGGTAATAAATGTCTGTACCTTGCCGATATATTCCAGCAGCATCTTCTGTCGGGAGGAATCCAGCTCGGACATGGCATCATCCAGCAGCAGAAGCGGATACTCCCCTGTTTCCCGGAACATGAATTCCAGCTCCGAAAGCTTGATGGAAAGGACCGTAGTTCTCTTCTGTCCCTGGGAGCCAAACAACCGGACATCCACTCCGTTGATATGAAAAATGATATCATCCCTGTGGCATCCTCTGCCTGTCAGACCTTTTTCAATATCTTCCTTCCGCCGGACTTCCAGTTCCCTTAAAAAGTTCTCCTGTATTTCCTCCAATATACCGGTTTGATATGGTATGGAAGATCGATAGGCAAGCGACAATTCTTCGGAACCATGGGATATCCTTTTATGGATTTCCTGGGCAATGGTCTGCAAAGAAGCATTGAAAACATGCCGCTGTCGGATGATGAAGCTGCCAGCCTCCACCAGCTGTTGATCCCATACCGGCAGTGTTTTTTCAAGGGAGGGCTTTTTCTGGATATCCTTCAGAAGATTATTCCGGTGGTTCAGAATACGGTTGTACTGCTGGAGATAATAAAAATATTTCGGCCGGATCTGGGACAGCTCCATATCCATAAACCGCCTTCGCTCCGAAGGCCCTTCCCTTACCAGCTTCAGATCCTCCGGTGAAAAAATAACGGAATTCAAGTGCCCCATCAATTCCCCCAACCGATGGATGGGCCCCCCGTTGATCCGGATCTTCTTCTTCTCATGAGCATTGAGGGCAATATCAATGCTGCTGACTCCCATCAATTTGTCAACCTTTGTTCGGACAAGAGCTTCTTCCCTGTCCCACTGGATCAGCTCCCTATCCTTGGATGTCCGATGAGAGCGGCCGGTGCAGGACAGAAAAATAGATTCGATGATATTGGTCTTCCCTTGGGCATTCTTGCCGACCAGAAAAATCAGATCGGAAGGAAAGGAGAGCTCCAGATGATCAAAATTCCGATAATTTCGGAGGGTCAATTCCCTGAGATGCAAAGCGAAACACTTCCCCTCTTACCCGACAAGAAAGCTTCCGATCGCTTCCACTTCCACCAGGTCTCCGGGATAGATTTTCTTTCCTTTTCTTTTTTCCGTCTCTCCGTTTACCTTCACCAGGCCTTCTGTAATCATGTGATTGACCGTCCCGCCGGACTGGGCGGCGTTCGCCAGTTTCAAAAGCTGGTTCAGCTTGATAAATTCCGTATGGATTTTAATATTCTCCATTCGATCCTCCATCCCTTAATCGAAAATACTGCTTATAACTCATTTGCTGCAAAAACGACGGATGCCTCAGCCTGGTTGCTGAATCAGCCGACGAAATCGCAGCATTTTCACGGCAAAAATAACACTTTTGTTTTTTTAGCATCTCCAGGCCAGCCTGCATGAGATGCGGCCGGAAAAAGGCAAGATGAGT
>ENA-UOOK01001606-UOOK01001606.1-fermentation-metagenome-genome-assembly--contig:-NODE-1606-length-29509-cov-4.777484_pt1 | contig 29509 bp, 27 predicted proteins | sample MGYA00245777_ERZ724023 | MGnify/ENA primary metagenome ERZ724023 (study PRJEB28704, sample SAMN03018312) | fermentation metagenome | biome: anthropogenic terrestrial biome; feature: soil; material...
CACTGCCTTTTGGGACAGGAATATTAGTTTAACACAAACTATATCACCTGTCAACTGACATTTTTTTCTAATTTTTAACTTCCTGCCGTTTACGACAGCTTTGTTAGTTTATCACAACTATGGGTTAATGTCAACAAACTTTTACTTATTTTTTCTGTTTCTTTTCATTTGATTCTCAATCAAAAAGAACCGTCCCCAATAATTGATTTACACTTTTTGTAAAGCGCTTTTATATTGTAGCTCACTTAATTTGCTTTGTCAATCCCCTTTATTTTTTATACTGGCATCCATATTGTGCATTTTATACACTGCCATTTTGTTATGGGATATGAACAAATATATGAATATTGCCACGATTCTATGCTCTGTTTTTTGACAGATATTTTGATATATGAAATAAAAGGTAATTATCTAATCTTATTTTATTAAAATAATGTCCGATATTATATACGAATATATTGTTTTGTTGAATATCAATATTATTTTGTAGAATATTAATATTATTTGTTGAATATCGATTATATCTGTAATATAATTTTTAAAAAAGCACACGGTGTGAGGTTAGTATGAAAAAACCAGCAAACAAGAGATTATCTTCTTCTGAATTGTCATTTTTCTGCATGCAGATTGCAATGATATTGAAATCAGGCATACTTATATCCGACGGTATTGATTGGATGTACGATGATATGAAAGAAGGCAATGTTAAAAATGCTCTCTGCTCTTTAAAAACCCGGTTATCTGAAAAAGTTCCTTTAAGTAATGCTATGAAAGATACAGGATATTTTCCTTCCTATATTGTTAATATGACTCAAATAGGTGATGTAACCGGTAAGCTTGAAGAAGTTATGATTGCCTTGTCCGAATACTATGACAGGGATGAATTTCTTAAAGGTAAAATAAAAAATTCTATTTTCTATCCCGCAATGCTCTTTGTGATGATGTCATTAGTAATTATATTATTGGTAACTAAAATATTTCCCATATTTGAAGGAATGCTTGAAGAGCTTGGAGCAGCCTCAAATGATTCATCATTTTTAGTTTCCTTCTCAAACGGTATTATGGCAGGAAGAGTTGTTATGTTATCAGTTATCATAATAATGGCATTGATTTTATTAATATTTTTATTTAATAGAACCGAAAACGGGAAAAACATGCAAAATAAATTTTTAAGCAATTTCATATTAACCAAGTCAATAATGAAAAAAATTACAGCATACAGATTTTCGTCAGTCATGTCATTATTGCTTAGCAGCGGCATGAGTATTGATTCTTCTGTTGATTTACTCTTGGATATTATTGAAGAGCCGGTGTTGAAGGAAAAAATGCAAATGTGCAAGAAGTCAATGAACTCGGGAGAATGCTTCCTGAATTCGATAAATGAATTGTCTTTATTTTCAAGCATACATATGCAGATGCTTAACATGGGACAAAGAACCGGAGAAATGGATGTTGTTATGAAAAAGCTTACCAACATATACGAAAACGAAGCCGATCAAGCAATCAATAATTCCGTAGCATTAATAGAACCGGTATTGGTGGGTGTTTTATCCGTGGTTATCGGTATTATACTTATTTCCGTAATGCTTCCGTTAATGAATATAATGTCATCTATCGGATAACTGAAAGGAATGATACTTTGAAAAACTTTAAGTTATACATTTCAGTTCTTGTAATTATATTGTTGATTGTATATATGTACATAGCCGTAGATAATGCCAAGAAAAAAAACGATGAGGAAAGCTATAATATTTTATCTGAAGCAATTATTCGAAGTGCTGTTCAGTGCTATGCAATTGAAGGATTCTATCCTCCTAATATCGAATATCTTGAAAACAACTACGGTTTGTTAGTAAATCATGATAAGTATTTCATAAGCTACAGCGTTTTTGCTTCCAACATAATTCCCGAAGTGGAAGTGTTCCTTAAAAATATCGATTAACAAACAGGAAGGAAAATAAATGCATAAACGAAATAACACAAGCCAATTTTCATTTCAATTCATATTTATAATGCTTCTTCATCTTATAATTGTAATATTGTCTGTTATGATTATTTCTTTAGGCAAAAATATATATGACAATATTAATAAAGACAGAAACATAAATTATCAGCTTCGGGTTTCTCTTTCATACATAGCAAATAAAATAAGGCAGTCTGATAAAAAGGAAGGTACTGAAATAAAAGAGTTGCATGGTGTAAATGCGGTTGTCATCAATGAAGTATACGATGAAGAAAATTATCAAACATGGATATATTTTTACGATGGTGCAATATATGAAATGTTTACGGATGAAAATGCGGTATTCGAATTATCCGACGGCATGAAAGTAGTAGAGGCTGACTTTTTCAAGATAGAGGAAGTCAAGGATAATTTGTATAAATTCACGGCAGAAAGCAAAGAAAAAAGTGCAGAGATGTATTTATCCGTATATTCAGAATAAGGCGGTTTTTTATGAATAAAGTATCCTTTAATCCAATGGTGTCACTATCGGAAATAATTTTGTCGGTTTCAATATTTGTCGTTGCGGGGATAATAATGCTTAATTGTTTTGCCATTGCCAGATATACTCAAATAAGAGCAAACGATAAGGCTATGGCAGGTGCAATAGTGCAATCAGATTTTGAAATTATTAAATCTTTTGATACGGCTGATGAAATGCATGAGTTCCTGAACAATTCTTATGAAAGCAATAGTATCGTCAATAATACCTATGTTTATACTAAGTATTACGATGAAAATTGGAATCAAAACTACATAGATAAGGAGTATGCCGTAACCGTCATAATATCCGATAAAAATTCAAAATCCGGAAATCTTGTAAAAATAAAAATTTCGGCGGAAAAAGAAAAACCATATAATTTTATTAAAAAGGAAGGCACCGAGCAAATATATTCTATTGAAAGCAAAAGGTTCTTTCCTGTTTCCGGAGGTTTCTATGGAGAATAGAAAAACCAATATTTCCGTCGGAATGGGAGGAACCCTTATAATCACCATGTTTGTTGTGTTATGTTTAATGATTTTTGCGGCACTGTCATTTACAACCGCTTATTCGGATTTAAAACTGGCAAAAAAGGTTCAGGATATGACAGCTGATTATTACATTATTCACGGTAAAGCAGAAGAAAAATTGGCAGAAATAAGCGATGTATTGCTTGATATTAATATCAATGAAACAATGGAAAACTTGGCTGGCAAGCTGTCAGGTATTGACGGAGTTTCATTTATTGATAAAGAATCGGTTGTAAAATACGAAATTCAGGGAAATAACAATCAGAAAATAAGCGTAACTTTAAATATATTGCATGATTCGGCAGGATACTATTACGAAATTGCAGCATGGAATTTATCAAATATTGAATTGCCTGTTTATAAAGATGAAATAATTAATATATGGGAAGGTATAGAATAATATGGATATTCTTAATATTTTCAAAATTGCTATAGAGAAAAAAGCTTCGGATATTTTTATAATTGCAGGCAGACCCATCAGCTATAAAATTATGGGTGATATTGTTGCCTTTGACAATGTGTCTCTTTCCTCGGATGATACATACGGGATAATATGCGAAATTTTCAGTATTGCCAATGAAAAGAATATAAATATTTTAGAAAATGAAGGTGATGCGGATTTTTCGTTTTCATTGTCTAAGCTTGGAAGATTCAGAGTAAGTACATATAAGCAGCGTAATTCATTTGCTGCCGTAATCAGGGTAGTGTTTTTCGAGCTTCCGGATCCTAAGAAGTTAGGTATTCCTGACGTTGTAATGAATTTATACAAGAAAACTAAGGGCTTGGTTCTAATAACAGGACCTGCGGGCAGCGGTAAATCTACAACCTTGTCATGTATAATCGACAAAATAAATAGCGAGCGTAACTGCCACATAATGACCTTTGAAGACCCAATCGAATTTATACATAAGCATAAAAAATCAATAGTAAGTCAAAGGGAAATTTTCACAGATACCAAAAGTTATGTTTCATCTCTTCGCTCCGCCCTGAGGCAAGCGCCTGATGTAATGCTGATAGGAGAAATGAGAGATTTGGAAACTATAGAAATAGCCCTTACTGCTGCAGAAACGGGACACTTGGTTTTATCTACACTCCATACCACAGGAGCTGCAAATACCATTGACAGAATTATAGATGTTTTCCCTTCCAATCAGCAGCAGCAGGTAAGAATTCAGCTGTCAATGCAGCTTCAGGCTGTAATATCACAGCATCTAATTCCTTCATCTTCGATGGGAAGGGTTGCGGCATTTGAGGTTATGCTGGCAAACAATGCTGTTTCCAACATGATACGAGAGTCTAAGGTTCATCAGCTTAACAGCATTATTTATTCATCCGAATCCATGGGCATGAAATCTATGGATGTAAGTATTTTGGAATTATATAAAAAGGGACTTATAACAAAAGAAAATGCGTTGATTTATGCAAGTGAGCCTGATTCGATGATTAAACAATTTCAGTGAAAAACTCAGCAATATAAGTAATACACTCAGTCACATATAACTAAAAAATGACCCGAAAAGGTCATTTTTTAGTGTGGTGAGGAGATTTATATTGATATCAGGAAGGATATAATATGCCCGCTTTTAAATTATGCGGGGGTATATTAATATTCAAATTGTTTTGTATAATATTTTTTGTCAATTAATTTATTTGTATATTCCATTACCTTTGGACTGTTGGACTGTTTTGCTGAGGAGGCAATGGTACTGTCCATAAGCTTCCACTGATTGCCGTCAAAATACATTTCATTTAATTTAATCCAGCCTGTTTCGTCCGTATATACTTCATTCCATGCATGAAAAACATTTAAATTTGATGAATATCCGGTTACCAATTTAGCGGGTATCTCCTGAGAGCGAAGCATTGCAGCCATTATTGCAGCATAGTCAAAACAAATACCCTTATTGCTTTTTAATATTTCATCTACAGTCGGTAAGTATCCGCTTTCAACTGTTTTAGCTTTTTCGTTGTCATATTCAATATTTGAAATTACATAATCATAAATAACATCAATTTTGTCAAAATCATTATCCTTTCCTTCTGTCAGCTCTTCGGCTTTTTTTATTGTTTCAGAAGCATCCGTATAATTTACCAATTGATTTGATGCTAAAAACGGTGCGTTTTCATCTTTTAATTTGACGCTTATGGTTGCTGTTTGCTTAGTTGCATATTTATTACCGCTTATATTTTCAAATACATTTACTTTATATTTTCCGTCTCCCATCTGAAGAGGATATGTGTCATATTCCCCCTTGTTGTTTAAATCATATGTATACTTTTCTTTGTCTTTTTCAATTATGACTTTTAATTTTTTAGTAGTTTCATTTAAATATTTTATTTTAATAAAGCCATCTTCCGATTGCGAAGCGTCGATTTCCGACTTGGTGCCTTTATATATATCATCCGCTCCGTAACACAGTGCTAATGATGTAATAAATAACATTACCATTATTATAAATACAACTTTTTTCATTTGTTTCAAGGTATTCCACCTCCGCTTTTATGGTTAGTCAAAGAATACAAAAAACTTTGCTGAAAACAGCAAAGCTAATTATCAATAAATGTACCCATAACACAAGTACAGCAACTGGCTGTCATACCATTTTCATGGCTTAGACCCTATAGCTTTGCGTCATTTTCTTTAGAAAACTTTGCCTGTTCAATTAATTTAATCATAGCACTATAGCAAATAATTGTCAACATATTTTGACAATTAAAAATCATAACTGTTTAGTTAAAAAATTTTTAGTCGGTTTTTTGCAAAATTAAAGCTCCGGTTAAATCGCCGGAGCTTTTTTACAAAAAAACCGGACGTATCTCCGCCAATGATGATTTGAAAATTGCAATACTCTTCTGTTTTTTACCGGATTTATAAAAAAATAAGCTCCGGTCAAATACCGGAGCCTTGTATTGGTGCGGATGAAGGGACTCGAACCCCCACGCTAATGCGCTAGATCCTAAGTCTAGTGCGTCTGCCAATTCCGCCACATCCGCAGGATGCTGTTTATTCACAGCAAAATTGATTATACTACCGGGAAATTGCTTTGTCAAGGATTTTTTCAAATGATTTATTTTTAAATTTTACCAGTTTTTCAAAGCTGTCTATTATATCAATATCATCAAAAATCAAGGTTTGTCCCGTTATCTTGCAGACATTTGCGGTATATGCAACAGCCTTATTATACTCCTTTGCAAATTTTACCGTATGTGATGTGCCGCCCTTCAGACCGCCTTCTATTACTATTACTCCCTCCGAAGCCGCAGCAATCAATCTGTTCCTGTCTATAAAGGAATACTTTTCAGCCTTTGCAAGCGGAGGCAATTCCGACAATATACAGCCACCGTTAAGAATAATCAAATTATACATGGATCTGTTATGTTTTAAAACATTAAGATGCCCCGAAGGTATTACCGCTATAGTCCTTCCCTTTGCCTGCAAGCATCCATAGTGAGCGGCTTCATCACATCCGGATGCAAAACCGCTTACAATACAGCAATCTTCTTCAGTTAACTTTTCGGCAATTATTGAACTTATTTCATAACCTTCCTGAGAGGGAGTTCTTGTACCTACTATGGCTATGTTATTCTCTTCATCCAAAAGCCCCAAGTCCCCATCCGCATATAATACTAAAGGTTTGTCTTCAATTAATCTGAATTTGCATGGATATTTGTTATCATATAAACCGATTATTTGAATTTTGCCTTTTTTACAGCTTTCAAATATTTTTGATGATTCTTTATCAATTTTATCTTCATCAATTTTTAGTCTTTTAATTTTCATATCGCTTATCAGCTTCAAGGCATCAGGGAAACTGTTCAGTTTGATATTCTTTAATTCCATATAGGCTAATATTTTGCTGATAGTTTTTCTTCCTAAGCCGTTGATCATCTGCAGCCTGATTAAATCTTCATTGCTTATCATTTTTTCCCCCGTTTTATAATCTTTTTACCCCTATAAAATTCCGGTGTGTTGCCATGCTCCAATTCGGGGACATTCCTCATTTCTCCATAGGCTGACCTTGATAAAGAGGTGTGTCACCATGCCTATTATTTTATCACAATTTTCTACAAAAAAAAACTCTTCTTTTATTAGAAGAGTTAAGAAAATTTAATATATTATGATATGGTTAATAATGGATCTCCCGCATTTACGGTTGAAGATTTTGAAGTATAAATTTTACTCACAACACCATCTGCTGCTGCCGCTATTTCGTTTTCCATTTTCATTGCTTCAAGTATTAATATTATCTCGCCTTTTTTAACCGTTTGTCCTTCCGTTACCATAATATTCAATATTGTTCCCGGCATCGGAGCCGACATCAGCTCTCCGCCTCCAACAGCCGCAGCCTTTGGTTCTTCTTTTTTCGGCGCCTGTTGTACGGGAGCTTCGGGGGCTTTTGGTGCTAAAACGGGTTGTACGGGCTGCTGCACTGGTGCCTGCTGCACAGGCTGATATGTAAATCCTCCCTGCCCCGCTCCGACTTCTTCAACTTCTACCGCATAGGTCTTGCCATTTACCGTTACATTAAACTTTTTCATTTCATCCTCCTCGCAATTAACTTCATCCTGCCTTCATGTGCCCATATTGAGTCCATTTCGGGTGTTCTTTTTATATTTCTTACAATAAATTCATTTGTTCCTTTTTTAAGCATGACGGATATAGCTGCTGTTATTGCTGCCACAATTTCTTCCTCTTCATCCATTGCCGCTACCGCTGCCGCTATTACAGCAGTAATTTCGTCCTTATCTTCAGCCGGTGTATTACTTTCTGTTGATTCTTGTTCCTTAACTTTCCCTTTTTTAAATAAATTATCTAATAATCCCATTTCCACCTCCTACAGAGGGATATTGCCATGCTTTTTCTCAGGTCTCATTTCCCTTTTGCCTGTAAGCATGTCGAATGAACTTATTATTCTTTTTCTTGTTTCCGCAGGCTCTATCACCGCATCAACATATCCTCTTGCTGCCGCCGTGTATGGATTTGCTACCGTATTTCTGTATTCCTGAATTTTTTCTTTTCTCTTTATATTTTTATCTTCCGCTTCGTCTATTTCTTTTTTAAATATTATATTGGCTGCTCCGTCCGGTCCCATTACAGCTATTTCTGCCGTCGGCCATGCAAGTACCATGTCTGCTCCCAATTCCTTGTTGCACATTGCTATATATGAACCGCCGTATGCTTTTCTTGTTATCACGGTAACCTTCGGAACCGTAGCTTCGGAATATGCATAAAGCATTTTTGCTCCGTGTCTTATTATTCCCCCGTATTCCTGATTTGTTCCCGGCAAGAATCCGGGTACATCCATCAGTGTTAAAAGGGGTACATTGAATGAATCGCATGTCCTTATGAATCGGGCTGCCTTGTCTGATGCATTTATGTCAAGGCATCCTGCCAACACCTTCGGCTGACTTGCAATCACTCCGACACTTCTTCCGTTTAGCCGCATGAAGCCTGTAATTACATTTTGAGCGTAGTAGGGCTGGTATTCCAAAAATTCTCCGTTATCCGCAAGTATTGATATAACATCCTTCATATCGTAAGCTTTGTTTGGATTGTCGGGTATTATATCGTTTAATTCATCATCAATTCTGTTTATATCGTCCTGCACCGGCTGTGCTGGTGTTGTTTCCAAATTGTTTTGAGGTAAAAAGCTCAGTAGTTTTTTGATTTTATCTATGCATTCTTCTTCCGTATCATCAACAAAGTGAGCCACTCCGCTTATGCTGTTGTGAGTCATTGCACCGCCCAATTCTTCGGCGGATACCTTTTCTCCCGTAACTGTTTCGATTACATTTGGTCCTGTAATAAACATCTTGCTTGTTTTTTTAACCATGAAAATGAAGTCGGTTATTGCCGGTGAATAGACGGCTCCACCTGCGCATGGTCCCATGATTACGGAAATTTGGGGAATTACTCCGGATGCAATTGTATTGTTGAAAAATATTTTGCCGTATCCCGAAAGCGCGTCAACACCTTCCTGTATTCTGGCACCGCCCGAATCGTTTATGCCTATTAAAGGAGCTCCTACTTTCAGCGCCATTTGTTGAGCTTTAACAATTTTTGCCGCATGCATTTCACCTAAACTTCCTCCGATTACGGTAAAATCCTGAGCAAATATGTATACTAATCTTCCATCGATTGTTCCGTATCCGGATACGACGCCATCACCCGGTATTTTCTTTTTTCCCATTCCAAAATTATCGCATCTGTGTTCAACATAAGCATCGATTTCCACAAAGCTTCCTTCATCCAAAAGCTTCAGTATTCTTTCCCGCGCGGTAAGCTTTCCGCTTTCATGCTGCTTTTCGATTGCTTTCAGTCCGCCGCCTGATCTTATATTTTCATTTAATTCTCTAAGCTCTGCTAATTTGTCACTTGGCAAGTTGTTACCTCCTATCAAAGTTTTATCCTTTTATATATTAGTAAATTTTATTAATAAAGTCAACCTTTATCAATTTGTTTCGATTGTCAAAGTATATTATATTATTAGTCAATTGTCAATTAAATATTGGACTTATGGTATCTATCTGTACTATTTCGGTAATTGGCATCTCATATTAGTCAGGTTATGTACATATATATAAGTAAGTAAATTTTATTGTAATGCGTATATTAAATTGTTGTAATGTGAATTAGAAAGGTGTGATCTCGTGTATAGAAGACATAACAGGAATATACCATATGTGGCTAAAAATAAAATAATTAAAAAAACCGAAGCAGTTCCGCAGCCGCCGTTGCTAAATGAAAATCAGCTAAATGAAGTGGGTCCCCCCGTAGAAACAGGTTTTGTAAATGTGATAGTAAACACTGCCTTAGGTGCATTGCCGGTACATGATGCCGTTGTTACATTGTATGTAACGGACCAAGAGGGAAATGAAGAGGCATTGTACCACATTGTTACGGATATAAGCGGAAAAGTTCCTATGATGACACTTCCGGTGGTATACAATCCGCAAAATCCTTCCGAAAGTTTACAATATTTTTTCTCAACATATAATTTAAGAGTGCAAGCAATCGGTTATTACACTCAAAATATTATCGATATACGGGTTTTCCCTGATACCGCAACTAATTTTACAGTAACGCTCATACCTGTGAGACAGGGAGGCGATGAGGATGAGGGCAGTCGGACTATTGTAATACCACCAAGCCCGGTTGATATTTCCAATGAGTGAGGAGGTTGTTATGAGCATTCAAATTCCAGGATTAACACATGTTGTTATACCCGATTCCATCACAGTGCACTTGGGGGAACCTTCGGAACCGGCTGAAAATGTAACGGTCCCGTTTATAGACTATGTTAAAAATGTTGCATCCAGCGAAATATATCCTACATGGCCTGAAGCTTCATTAAGAGCTAATATTTATGCCATTATATCCATTGCATTAAATCGAATATATACGGAATGGTATCGCTCAAGAGGATATAATTTTGACATTACCAATACAACTCGATATGACCAGGCTTATGTAAAAGACAGAGGCATATTCGACTCCATAGACAAAATTGTAAATGAAATATTTAATGAATATATTGTAAGGCAGGGCAGAATTGAGCCTCTTTATGCATCATTTTGCGATGGACGAATCGCCCAGTGTGAAGGAATGTACCAATGGGGCACCGTAGATTTGGCAGGTCAGGGAATGGTTCCATATGATATTCTTAAGTACTATTATGGTGAAGATATCAATATCAATACCGATACACCCGTTGTAAATTTTCAGGAAACTTATCCGGGTACATCTTTAAGTCTCGGTGATACCAATCAATATGTACTTATCGCAAAGATGTCCTTAAATACAATATCTTCAAATTATCCCGCGATACCAAAAATATCACCGATCAATGCCACCTTTGATGAAAGTATGGAAGCCGCGGTCAGAGAATTTCAAAATATTTTCAATCTTCCGGAAACAGGTATTATTGATAAAGCAACATGGTATGAAATCAGGAAGATATATGTATCGGTAAGAAGGCTTGCGGAGCTGTCGTCCCAGGGAATGTTGATCAGCGATGTACCCGAAGATATTACAGATATAGAAGGAGGTTTAGTGGTTCCTAAGATACAATTGGTTCAGTATTTTTTAAATGTTTTGTCTGCTTATTATCAGTCCATTCCGGCAGTGGATATTGACGGTATTTTAGGACCTAATACAAGAGCGGCCATAATCGAATTTCAAAAAACCATGAATTTGCCTTCAACAGGTATGCTTGATGATGGAACATGGAATGCAATGTACGATAGTGTACTTGGAATATTAAGAGAGCTGCCACCCACAGCTATAGCGCTGCCTGCCTTTCTTTACCCAAATTTAATTTACAGAGAAGGGGTAACAGGACCCGGTGTATTTGTTATACAGGAGTTATTGGCATATATTTCAACTGTGGTTCCGTCAATACCTCGTGCGGAACCGGACGGCATATTCGGTCCCGAAACAACAGCTGCCGTAAAAGCTTTTCAGAGAATGAACGGTCTTGAAGCAAACGGAATTGTTGCCGAAGAGACATGGAACAGAATTGTGAGAGTTTACAGGGATTTAAGATTCGGAGAAGTAAGAGCACCAGGCCAATTTCCGGGTACCAATATCCAATAATGAAAGAAAGGTGATACTATGAGTATTCCGAGTATTCCGGATATAGATGTATACATTCCGCCGTCTGAGCTTCCCCATACAATCGTGCCTTTTCCTCTTTATATAACCGTACATTTGGGGGCTCCCGACGAAGAAGCAATGAATGTTACGGTGCCGTATTTAGATTATATCAAAAATGTAGCTTCCAGTGAATTGTATCCAACATGGCCGGAAGAAGCTCTGAGAGCAAATATTCATGCTATTACATCAATTGCGATGAACAGAATATTTACGGAATGGTACAGAGGAAGGGGCTATGATTTTGATATTACAAATACAACTCAATATGACCAGGCTTATGTTCACGAAAGGGGTATTTTTGACAGCATTTCTCAAATTGCAAATGAAGTTTTTGATGAATACATTACGAGAGAAGGTCGCATAGAGCCATTGTTTGCAACTTTTTGCGACGGAAGAATTTCTCAGTGCAACGGAATGTATCAATGGGGCTCTGTTGATTTGGCAAACCAAGGCTATTCAGCACTTGAAATCTTAAAATATTATTATGGAGATGATATAGTAATAGTTGAAAATACTGCGATGGGAGGAGTTACGGAAACCTATCCCGGCGAGCCTTTAGAATTAGGGGATTCAGGTATAAGTGTTTTTAGAATGCAGTATTCATTGTCAAGAATATCTGACAACTTCCCTTTAATTCCAAGAGTTGAGATAACTGGATATTTTGATGAAAGTACTGAAAATGCCGTAAGAGTATTTCAGAATGTATTCAATTTACCTGTAACAGGGGTTGTTGACAGCGATACCTGGTACCGAATCCGATATATTTATATTGCAGTTACCAGCCTATCCCAGCTTGTGTCAGAAGGGCTTTCATATGAAGAGCTTCAGCGCCTTTATGCAAGTATTATATTGGAAGGCGGTGATAGACCTATAGTACCGTATATTCAATATTTTCTTAATGTTGTCTCACAAAGATACAACAGCTTAAATCCTATTGAGGTAAGCGGCTTTTTCGGTCCGGAAACTACGGCAGCAGTAAGAGAATTTCAAATTCTCATGGGCTTAAACCCTACCGGAGTTGTAGACCAGGAAACATTGAATTATTTATATTGGAATGCTTATTCAATACTTACGGCAACCCCTGTGGAGGAAATCCGATTACCCTTGCTTCCCGACCCCGGCGTAGTCTTGGCTGAAGGAATGGGTTCCGAATATCCGCGAATTCTTATTCTTCAAATAATGCTGAATACTCTATCCGCCATACATCCTGAAATTATTCCTGTTGAAATTGACGGTATTTATGGTCCCGATACAGCCGCCGCGGTTATATTCTTGCAAAGCCTTTATGGTCTGCCTGCAACAGGTGTTGTTGATGAAGAAACATGGAACATAATAAGTGAGGCTTATCAGTCATATTTAGTTGAGCTGCCTGATGAAGGCACATAATTATAAAGCGGCAGTCATATCAGTATATTTTAATTCTGAATATGTGCTGCTATATTTGAAAAATGAATGAAACGGAGGTTATTATGGTTAAAGAATTGAATTATAACACAAATATAATTTTGGAAATACAAAACTACCTCATTAATATAAGGAGCATACACCCTTCATTACCTACATTATATCCTACCGGAGTGTATGATGCCCAAACGCGTAAAGCAGTTCATGAATTTCAGAATATAAAGGGGCTTCCTGCAACAGGAAGTGTTGATATTTTAACATGGAATGAGTTAATACGCGAAAATGACGAGCATGTGAAAAGAAATCATAAGCCGGGCAAGATGCCCGTAGCTACACACGATTTTGAAGATGTTAAAAGAGGAGACGAGAGGGATATAGTGTATGCAATAAAAATTATGCTGAATAGTTTCTATAAAAGATATTCAAATTACCACAAGTTGGAAATCACAAACTTATATAATATGGAAACAGAAGAAGCGGTAATAATGTTTCAGCAAAGAAGCATGCTGCCGGTAACGGGAATAATTGATAAAAGCACATGGAATACCTTGGTAAAAATATACGATAGCTGCAGGCTGTATAAATAATTTTACTATTGACAATTATTGTACTTTTGGTAAAATATACTTAGCACTCAACGCTTTAGAGTGCTAACAGCACAATATATCATATTGCTCAGGCAATTAATTTTTACATAGGAAGGGAAGAAAAAATGGCAAAAAAACAATTTAAATCAGAATCCAAACGACTTCTGAACTTAATGATTAATTCCATTTACACACACAAGGAAATATTTTTAAGAGAGATTATTTCAAACGCTAATGATGCAATCGACAAAAGCTACTATATGTCTCTTACGGACAATAGTATTGTGTTTAACAAGGACGACTTTTATATAAGAATTACGGCAAATGAAGAGGACAGAACATTAACCGTATCTGACACCGGAATCGGGATGTCAAAGGAGGAGCTTGATTCTAATCTTGGAATAATTGCAAAAAGCGGATCCTTTGATTTTAAAGAAAACAATGAAGCCAAGGACGGCGTAGACATAATAGGTCAATTTGGTGTGGGATTTTATTCTGCATTCATGGTTGCCGAAAAAGTTACGGTTATCAGCAAAAAATTAGGGTCTGATGAAGCTTTTAAATGGGAATCCGAAGGAGCAGACGGATATACAATCGCTCCTTGCGAAAAAGACAAAGCGGGAACCGACATAATTATGAAAATCAAAAAAAATTCAGAAGACGAGAATTATGATGAATTCCTTGATGTTTACAACATAAAATCCTTGGTTAAGAAATATTCTGATTTCATTAAATATCCCATTAAAATGATGATTGAAAAAAGAAGGCTTAAAGAAGGAACAGAAAATGAGTATGAGGAATATTTCGAGGATGAAACATTAAACAGCATGGTTCCCATCTGGAGAAAAAACAAAAGCGAGCTTAAAGAAGAGGATTATGAAAACTTCTACAGAGAAAAACATTTCGGATATGAAAAGCCTTTGAAATATACTCATGTAAGCGCGGAAGGATTAGTTAGCTACAATGCAATATTGTATATTCCCGCAAGAGCACCTTTTGATTTCTACACAAAGGAATATGAAAAAGGTCTTGAGCTTTATTCCAACGGTGTTTTGATTATGAATAAATGCGGCGATTTACTGCCTGACTATTTCGGCTTTGTACAGGGTTTGGTAGATTCAGCCGATTTTTCCCTTAATATTTCAAGAGAAGTGCTGCAGCATGACAGACAGCTTCAGTTTATCGCCAAGAAAATTAAAGAAAAAATTAAAAGCGAGCTATTGTCAATGTTAAAGGACGAAAGGGAAGGCTACGAGAAATTCTTCCAAAGTTTCGGCAGAACTTTAAAATACGGTTTGTACAGCGAGTGGGGTGCAAACAAAGAAGAACTGCAGGATTTAATAATGTTTTATTCGTCCTTAGACAAAAAGTTAGTAACCCTTGATGAATATGTTTCAAGAATGAAAGAAGACCAAAAATATATTTATTACGCGGCAGGAGAAAGTGTTGACAAGTTATCTAAGCTTCCTCAGGCAGAGCTGATTTCAGACAAGGGATATGAAATTCTTTACTTCACCGATGAAATTGACGAATTTGCAATAAAGGTTCTTTTAAATTACAAAGATAAGGAGTTTAAGAATATATCAAGCTCCGATCTTGATATCAAAACTGAAGAAGATGATACCGACAAGGAAGAAAATAAGGACTTATTCGCTTTCATGAAGGAATCCTTAGACGGAAAGATTAAGGAAGTAAGAGCATCCAAAAGGCTAAAAACCCATCCTGTATGCCTTGCCACTGACGGAGAAGTATCTATAGAAATGGAAAAGGTATTAAATGCGATGCCAGACAATCCTGCCGACATACATGCAGAAAAAATCCTTGAAATCAACACTAAGCATCCGATGTTTGACAAATTGACAAATGCTTATGACAATGACAGGGAAAAGCTTAAAAAGCTTGCAAGGGTTTTATACAATCAGGCATTGCTTATAGAAGGGCTTACCATCGAAGACCCTGTACAATATGCAAATGATATATATGAATTGATCTAAAAGGTGAAGGAATTGGACAAGATGCCATAAATCCATTTATTAGAGGAATGTCCCCCAATAAAGTTTTTCGGAAAAATAATGGTAAGTTAAAAAAGCCGCGAAATATACGCGGCTTTTTTTATTCAAAATATTCTTCCAAGGTCAACCCTGACTCATATACCTTCCCGGCTAATTCCGTGCCTAAAAATCTTATATGCCAAGGCTCATACATATAACCTGTAATGTCTTCCTGCCCCTTAGGGTATCTTATTATATATCCGAAACGATGAGCATTTTCAGCGACCCATTTTCCTTCCTCGGTTTCACCGAATGTATCATCCAATTTGAAATTAAGAGCTTCACATGTTATGTCTATCGAAAGACCTGTCTGATGCTCGCTTTGCCCCTGTTTGGCACTGTATTTGTCAGCTGCTGCCTGACCATAGCTTTCAACATATGATGAATACAGGGATGTTTGTGTATTGTAAGATCTGTAACCTGAACGTGCATACAAATCATAACCCGATTCTTCCTTCGCAGCTTTGAACAAATCCTTCAAAGCTTCATAAGCAGCACTCCTAAGCTGATTGACCTCCGGGTTTTCAAGCACTATAGGGACTTCTTCAAGTGTCACTAAATCCTCCGGTACATAATCATAGGGCAAATTTCTTTTTTTATTGACAAGCACATCGATTTTTTCCGGATTTTCGATTATAATGCCGTATTCGGGTGTTTCTTCCGCAGGCTGCTGTTCCGGCTGCTGTCCAGGTTCTTCCTCCGGTTCTTCTTCAGGTTCTTTTTCTGCTTCTGCGGATGTTTCTTCTTCCCCTTCAGGAGAATTCTGCTCATTACTTTTAGGTTCTTCTGTCTCCCCCGGTTGATTGGTTTCTTCGGGAGGAAGGGGTTTATTATTTATTTTTTCTATAATAAGCAATACTCCAAACAATATTAATAACATTACAGTAATAACTATAATAATATTTTTAATCTTTAGCTTTTTTTTTCTTCTTCTCATTATTTTCTCCTGATGTATTGGTGACATTCTTTTACCCCAAAGGGTTAGGGCATCTCGCAGTCTTATTCACCAATTTATTTGCTCCTTGCGTCGCATAAATTGGGAATTCGTTGCGAATGACCTACCGCTGTTTTTCTCTCCCTTCGGTCGGAAAAACAGGGTTAGGGCATCTGTTTCCACATTATTAGTGCATCTTCAATAGGCTTAGTATAATAATTTGGTCTTTTCCCTACGGAAAAAAATCCGAACTTTTTATATAAATTAATCGCAGGTATATTAGATTCCCTCACTTCAAGAGTCATGGAAGAAATTTCACTGCACTTGCATATTTCAACCATCTTTTGAATGAGCTTGCCTGCTATTCCTCTGTTCCTGTATTCAGGCAAAACAGCAACATTGGTGATGTGGCATTCATCAATAATTCTCCACATACCCATATAGCCTGCTATCTTTCCCGATTCTTCCGCACATTGATAATATGCTAATTCATTTGTTAATTCTTTTTCAAGGGATGCCTTAGACCATGGCAATGAAAAACAAATTCTTTCAATATTGATAATTTGGTCTAAATCCTTAGGAAGCATTCCCCGAATAATAACCTCCCCCATAGTCACCTCTTACTTTCTGTTCCTTTCCGCTTGGGACAATCTCAAATACTGGGGCTTAAAATCTTTTGCCGGGATGGTATATCCCTTAACCGCCATTTTATAGGCAATAAATGAAAGTGTCGATGCTTTAAGATAATTAAATATTTCCGGTGCAAAATATGCTTTTCTGTTTAAACTATTTACAATTATGTCTTTGTAATTTACGGAACCGTCCCCGTTAAATATCACAGGCTCCTTATAATCATTTAATATTTCAATCAAATCATCAATATTGCAAGGAAACTGTTTCATCACTTCTTTACATTCTCCGTTTACCCATTTATAAATGCCGGTATATATTCTTCCTGCTTTGGCGTCCATTACGGGAACAATCAATTTATCCCCATCATAAATATTGGCTGCCAATGATTGAATTGTCGGAACACTTACAATTTTAATACCGGCAGCATAAGCCATGCTTTTAGCTATTGCCGCTCCTATTCTTAATCCCGTATAAGAACCGGGACCCTCCGAAACCGCAATAACGTCAATATCATTGATTTTAAGCCCTAATTCTTCCATCAACTCTTCAATTAAGGGCATAAGTTTTTCCGAATGTGTTTTTTTATGTCTTAATGTATATTCTCCTAAAATATTTTCTCCGTCGGATACTGCGCAGGAGGCTGTTACGGATGCTGACTCAATCGACAGTATTTTCATAGTTTTTTAACTCCTTGACCAACTTTTCATAAAACATGCCTTTTCCATCAATGTTTATTTCCCTTTTTTCATCGTCTATTCTTCTAATTTCTATATTTACTCTTTCCTCCGGAAGTATTCCTTCTATTAAATGAGACCATTCTATTATTGTAACTCCCTCAGAATATATATATTCATCGTAGCCTAAATCATACATATCATATTCCGATTCGATACGGTACACATCCATGTGATAAAAAGGAAGCTTCCCGTCATATTCTTTAATGATGGTAAAGGTCGGACTCACAACATATTCTTTGACACCGAATTCCTTTGCTATAAACTGCGTTAAGGATGTTTTCCCAACCCCTAAATCGCCATCCAAGCAAATTACGGCACCCTTTTCAATGCAATTTGCTATTATTTTGCCTAATTTTTCCGTATCGCTTAAATTTTTTGCTATTATCTTCATTCTTTAATCCTTTTTCCTGTAATATCCTTATAACATTGCTATTATACCTTCATAATTTTAAAAAATCAAGAAATAATAGAAATACTAACATATAAACCCGGAGGAAAAAAATTGAGTGAAGCTTTAGTAGTAGTGGTACGTTCCATCATAGCTTTTTTTACACTTCTTATCTTTGCAAAAATATTAGGCAAACAGCAAATCAGCCAATTAACATTCTTTGACTATGTATTAGGAATTACAATCGGTTCTATTGCTTCTGAATTGACAATAGACTTAACAAGCAGAGCATGGCCTCATTGGATTGGTTTATTATGCTGGGCAACATTGGGATTTTTAATGGAATATATTACAATGAAATGGAGGTATGCGGCAAAATATATAAACGGTGAACCAACAATCGTTATAATGAACGGAAAAATTATGGAAAGTGCTTTGAGGAAAATGAAATTTCCAATATCAGACATAATGGAATTATTAAGAAATAAAAATGTTTTCGATTTATCCGAGGTTGATTTTGCCATAATCGAGTCAAACGGACAATTATCCGTGCTAAAGAAACCCGAATATGAACCGGTGACAGCCAAGGATTTAAAAATAACCAAAAAACCATCAGGTATAAGCACTGAGCTCATTTATGACGGAATACTTATTGAAGAAAATTTAAAACAGATTAAAAAAGATAAGAAATGGCTTGACAAGCAGTTAAAGTCCCATGGAGTAAAAGATATTTCCGAAGTTTTTATTGCAACATTAAATCCGGCAGGTTCATTTTATGTTGATTTATATAAGGATCATATTAAAAATTTAACTGATATCGGAGATTATAAAGGACCCTATTAAGGAGAGAAAATGAGAAAATTTTTAGTAAGAGCCATTCCGGTTGCAACACTTATTCTATTTATTTCAGTAATGCAAAGTGACATTATATACAAGATTTATTTCGATAATAATAACATAACCGATTCCATTAATTTAATCAAAAATGATATCCGCGATGATAAATGGATTGAAGCCGACGCCAATATAAAACAGCTGTCGGAGTCATGGAAAAGAGTTGTAAGAATTATTCAATTCAGTGCGGAATTAGATGAAATAAAATTATTGGATAAAAACATATCCCGGCTTCAGGGTGCTGCCATGGCAAAGGATAAGGCAAATGCATTCATGGAGTTAAATGAAGCCCTTGAGCACTGGGAAAATATCAGCGAATAATTTGAAGAAATAACGCGAGAGCCTGAAGACGTTTTTATGCCGGAAAAATTCATTGAACATTATATAAGTGCGTGTTATAATATTGCGAATATAATTTTTTAACATGAATAATATGAGTATATAAAATGTTCAAGGAGACCATAATGAAATATAATTTTAATCATATATATTTTATCGGAATAGGCGGAATAAGCATGAGTGCATTGGCTGAAATAATGATTGAGGAAGGAATAAAGGTTTCAGGTTCCGACAGAAGCAATTCCCGAATAGTTAAAAAGCTTCAGGCTTCGGGAGCAAATATTTACATAGGACATGACAGTAAAAATATAAAAGACGATATTGACCTGATAGTTTATACATCTGCAATTTCCGACAGCAATCCGGAACTGTTAAGAGCAAGGGAATTAAATATGAAGATTATGGACAGGGCAGAATTTTTAGGAGCTGTCATGAAAAATTACAATCATGCAATTTGTGTTTCAGGCACTCACGGCAAGACAACAACTACGGGAATGCTCTCTTCTGTTTTGATTGGAACCGATTTAGCCCCCACTATTTTTTTAGGCGGAGAAATGGATTCATTAGGGGGAAATTTGTTGCATGGCTCATACGAGCTTCTGCTGACGGAAGCATGTGAATATAAGAGAAACTTTTTGAAATTCAACCCGACAATGGAAGTAGTGCTGAATATAGATGAAGACCACCTTGATTATTATAAGGATTTAAAGGATATAGAAAGTGCATTTGTGGAATATGCACAAAAGTTGCCGCCTGATGGTCATCTGATCATCAATGAAGCACACAGTCATTTGTTTGAAAATTTAGAATGCAATGTCGTAACATTCGGTCTTGATAAAGGTGATTATTATGCCCACAATATTAAGCTTTTCCCCGAACCTTCATATACACTGATGAAAGACGGAAAAAGAATTATGGATATCAGTTTAAGGGTGTTCGGCGAACACAATATTTTAAATTCAATTGCTGCCTGCGCTGCAGCTCTGTCATTGGAAATTGAACCTGAAACAGTTGCAAAGGGACTTTCTGATTTTAAAGGAACCCATAGAAGGTACGAATATAAAGGAAGCTTAAACGGAGCAGCCGTTATTGATGATTATGCACATCATCCTTCGGAAATGAAGGCAACCTTAAAAACCGCGGTCTCATATACGGAAGGTAAAATAATTACCGTTTTCCAGCCTCATACATTTACTCGAACCATAAAACTTTTAGACGGATTTGCCGAAGCTCTGTCAATGTCTGATGAAGCAATTCTTTTAGATATTTATGCAGCAAGGGAGTTAAATACAGGTGAAATTCATTCAAAAGATATTGTTAACAAAATGAAGAATTATTCAAAAGAAGCAATTTATGCAAAAAACTTTCAAGATGCTTGCAACATAGTAAAATCAATGGCAAAAAAAGGTGATACCATTATAACAATGGGCGCCGGAAATGTAGATGAAATAGCTGATATGCTGCTTGAATAAAGCCGCGGATTTCCGCGGCTTTGCTAATTTTCCCTTCCTGTGAGATACTTGGCTAATTGAATAAGATATTTTGACTTATCCCCAAATATGCTCAAGCTTTCAATTGCTTCTAAGGTAAACTTTTCAACATCTTCTTTTGCTTCTTCCATACTCTTAAATGAGAGATAGGTAGTTTTATTGTTTGCGGTATCGCTTCCGATTGCCTTGCCTAATTTTTCCCGTGTACTTACAACATCCAAAATATCATCTTCTATCTGAAATGCTATGCCTATTTTTTCTGCGTATGTTTCAAGAGCTTTTATTTCGTCTTGAGAAGCTCCGGCTAAAATTGCCCCTGCCTTTATGCTGCTTTTAATTATAGCTCCTGTTTTTAACGAGTACATGTATTTTAAATCTTCAATGGAGCTTATATTAAATTCGCCCTCCATATCCGCAACCTGTCCCCCTATCATACCTTCCGTACCGGAGGATTCGGCAATTATTTTCAAAACCGTCAAAGCATTTTTGCTGTTTAAATTGATTGCAGCCTCTATACCTGTTTCAAATGCCTTATTCAATAGTGCATCGCCTGCAAGTATTGCATTAGCTTCCCCGAACTTTTTATGATTTGATAATTTTCCTCTCCTGTAATCGTCATTGTCCATGGCAGGCAAATCATCATGAATCAATGAATATGTATGAATCATTTCCATTGAGCAAGCAAATGGAAGAGCTTTATATATATCATCGCCGAAAAGTTCATAGGCACCTATCAAAAGCACCGGCCTAAGTCTCTTGCCGCCGGATAAAAGGCTGTAATTCATTGCTTCATATATAATTTTTTGTGGGTTATCCTTTTCAATAATAATTTTATTAAGATACTCATTAACAATATTTACCTTTTCATTAAACCATATTTTAAACTCCATAATATCCTCTACTATACGTTTTCTTTTCATATTTCAATCATTATATCATATAAAAATTAATTATGTAAATCTAAAAAAATAATAAATAATTATTATATAAAATAATATTTATAACTATGGTTTTATCGGCATTTTATTATTTTATCGAATTAAAACCTTCATATTCTGCAGTATATTAACATATACATAGTTAAGGAGATTTTTTTCCCTATATCATCATGACTACTACAAAAACAGAATGAACTACTAAAAAAAAGCATGGGAAGAATAAAAACGAACAATTTGTTAATAATTTTCATCTTTTATATTTTTAGTAGTACTAGTGGCCTGTAAGAAGATACAACCACTAGTACAATTTATTTTATTAAATTAATTATTCCACAGGATAACCATCTATACTTACCAATTCCTTCATAAATAACTCGCTAAAACTTACGAGATTGTTCCCCCTATGGCTTTCCGTTGGACGTATTTTCAGGAAACGTCCTTTTGGGATACCGGACGACAAATCTGAATCAGATAGATAGTACCAATAAGGGCCTCCCCCTACATTAGGAACATCATTGCACGTAATGGCTAAATTCCAATTATTCCCTTTGTTTACGTTGTTATAATTATCTAAATCGCCATCCGCAGTGAATGTGAACGAATCGGCCAGGTAGAATTCACTACTTTTCAAATCCCGATCGCCTATATCAACGCTACCCTGAGCAATACCTACTCCACCAAGTGCGGTTTCACGCCCCAAGTCAATAACAATTATTACGTTCGGGATATCTCTTCGCAAAAGAAAAATGTGGTATCCCCAAGTATCTATTGAACTATAATCATAATCATCCGAAGTAGCAAGTGGACTGCCCCAATTTGTCGCCCAAGTTGTATTAGTGTCACCATCAAACAATGATGTAGCATGAAATCTAGGTGCTTGCCACCCTTCTTGACAATTACTTAATAAAACCTTCCAGTCCGATCTATCCACATCTTCATATCCATATTTTGGGCTTGAAACCACCAAATATCTTATATCATCGGTTATATCCATTGCATTTGTAGACAATGTACCCAACTTGAGCGGCAACAGATACTCATGATTACTTTGTAAACCTGTACGGGTCAGAGTAATGTTTGCAGTGCTAACTTTTTCTCCTATATTGAAACTAAATTTATCGAAATCGTAAGCGGTTTCCGGCAATAATTCGTAGGTTGTGCCATACTTTGCATTATATGCAGTTACCAGCTGTTCATTCTCTGAGACATCCAACTCACAAGTGAAGTCCAATGTATTTTCTTCAGTGTTGGCTATTTTAGCTGAAATAGTCCACTCTAAAGATCGATAGGTGATTTCAGTATTTTGCACTTCATCCATATTCCAATCTAACAACGGACTACGAACATCAAAGCGTATAAAAAGCTTATTTTGAGAAGTATTGATAGTATCTGTTGAACTTACAAGAACGATGGGCAATGACCAAACAACATCATCCCCATAATCTTTCATTGCAGTGTAAATTTTCTGTGGATAAAATGTTATTGGGACATATTTGTAACTTTCATTTGCTTCCAATATTATTTTTTCACCTGACACCATTTCATAAGCATCGGTAGGTATAATTTGAATCCTATCAATTTCATATCCACCAAAAATAGCAGCTTCCTCTTTTGTAAGGACTTTCATCTCCATATTGGAAACAGTGTTAGGACGTCCTCCACCTTTTAGAATCAGAATAGAATCCATTACACTTTGTTGCGTCGTATTCATTTCTAAATCTAAAATACCACTCTCTTTCAAAGAAAGAATTTTAATATATTTGTCCGGAAATATATTATTACTCTCATCATCCTGGCAGGAAAAACACAATATTGATAATATTCCAGCTAATAATATTAATATTATATACGTTATTTTCTTCATCTTTTATTTTTTTAGGTTAATAACCGGGAGCCTGGATCATTTGTGGGTTGGCATACAACTCTCTATTGGAGATCGGCATTAAATACATACAATCATCCCACCCAAACGGCTGATTGACTTCAATCGGAGTGTTGAATACTTCGAAAGTAGGCGCCCTTAGTATCGCATTTAAACCCTTATAAGCATCTTTACTTAAAAAGTTTGCAGCTTTTACATAACGTCTTAAATCATAATAACGATGACCTTCCATATAGAGTTCAACAAAGCGCTCTTCCAAAATAGCATCTAATAAGGACTTATCCATCTGGGCAAGTGATGATTCCGTCCAGTCGGGAACACCAGCACGTTCACGTATCTTGTTCAGGTAGTCCAATGCTTCCGTTGTATAAGATCCACCTAAATGGGCATCACATTCGGCCAGATTCAGATATAACTCACCAAGCCGGATTATCGTAATGGGATATCTGGATTCATCGAGATTAATTCCTCCACTTCCAGCTGAGAAATAATTGTAGTTGGGATGTATCCATTTTTTATTGAGAAAACCTGTTACTGTATAATTACGGGTACCCCAGATAGCGGCATCATATCCGGCTTTTTGAGGATTACGCATTTCGCAATATAAAGGAGAACGGTCAGCCATAACTGTAGAGTATTCATCACCATCAAATGAGATCCATGCATAAAAGCGGGGCTCTCTATTTACGTTTAGATTGATAATATCGCTATTTGTTAATCCCGCGGATTTAAACCAATCTGTTTTAATAGCGAAGGTGGCATCTTCTGAAGGTAGTTTTCCGTTCTTGGTAAAAAAATGCTCCACGGTGTACAACGTAGGAGATAGGCCTCCCCATCCGCCCAATTTCTCATTCTTACTATTGACAAGTACATAATGGGGAACAGAAGACATTCTCATATTTTCGTTTGTCCCAAGTGTTATCCCCCATATAATCTCTTTGTTACCTTGGTCGGGGCGGGCTGTGTTCATATACCTTAGCATCATTACTCTTTGTTGAAACCTCTCCCCCTCTTCTGTAGATAAATTTAGGTTTGGAACCTGAGGTAAAGGTACCTGTTGGTTTTTACGTAATGTTTCCGAAGCATTAAGGTCGAATAGTGTTGCGCCTATACTCTCCGCCGCTTTGATAGCTTCCAAGCAGGCCTCTCTGGCTCTTACCCATTTATCTGAATCGTACTCAAAACTTACTAATTCTTTTCCATAACCGGGGGTTTCGAAATTGTCATTTGTCCATGTTCTATGAGGGAAACCCCCATTCCAAAGCGGAGATGCGGCAAATAGCAAAACACGTGACTTTAACGCCTTACAGATGACCGAAGTTGCTCTTCCATAGTATTGGGGGTTTGAATGAGTTGTAGGTAAAAAACCAACAGCTTCATCAAGTAAGTCAACTATATAGTCCACACAATAATCAAAATGAAAACGTCCGGGAATTTCGTTTTTGGAAATATTTGAACTTTGAAACTCATCAATGATTGGTATGGGTCCATACATTTGTAACGCCCTAAAATGATAATATGCTTTTAAAAATTTAACTTCCCCTTTGTATTGTTCCTTATCGTTCGGATTTAATGTAGGATTATTTTCTTCAATCAGTTTTAAAAATTGATTGCAATACCCGATCGCATTATACCAGACTACCCATGGGTAATTATTTGCATCATTGATAGACGATGGAGTAATGGCATTCCATTGAACTCTTGAGCCAAATCTGTCCCATTCCTGTGGCATAACAGCTTCATCACTACCAGTTCCATCAATGGTAGCAGCAAAAGGAAGGTCTGCGCCCCCATTTTGCAAATATCCATAACAGGCATATAAATTTCGCAAAGTAGTTTGATCATCAATCATCATATCGTCGGTATTCGCCTGCTCTGGTGGTACAACATCCAGATAATCACACGAATTAAAACACACCAATACTAAGATCATTATCACTTTTGCATATACTCCTATTTTGTTTTGTATTCTCATATCTTAACTTATTTCAAATTAGAATTTAAATTGCACACCGATATTAAAAGTCCGTTGTAAAGGATAAGTATTGAACCATAATTCCGGATCCCAATAATCAAAAGGTGACCATACTGCAAGATTATCCCCACTTATGTAAACACGGCAAAATGGGAATGTGTATCCTGCTTCCAAAGTTTTGAATCGTAAAAAATTACCATTCCGCATCCAATAACTACTTGGTTGTTGATTATTGGTTATGTGACTAACTAATGTTCCTAAACGCGGATACGAAACATTGGTATGGTTTCCGTCATCTGTCCAGTGGTTATCCGCAATCCATTTCATTAGGTTTCGATCATTTGTATCATTCGCGCTAAAAGGATTCACATCAGACAACATTATGCGCCGTTTGGCAGAACCATTAAAAAACACACTAAAGTCCAGGTTTTTATACATCATACTAATACCAAAGCCATATTGAATACGTGGCATATTACCATATGACGACAACATAACCTGATCCTCAGCCGTGATTCTACCATCACCATTAATATCCCGGTATTTGATATCTCCTGGCATAACAACGCTGCCAAATAAACTTTGATCAGCACTTATTTCGATATCCTCGTAATCTTTAAACAAACCCTCCGATATATAACCTTTCATATAGCCCAATGGTTTTCCCGTATTGGTTTGCCAAACATAGGGATAATCGGGTTCATCCACATATACATATTTGTTTATCGCATATGTGTAATTTCCCCTGACATCAATAGTGAAATCGGATGTTAATTGCTTTCTCCAGTTTAAGCTTAACTCTATTCCCTTGTTATCAACCTTTCCTATATTGGCCCAAGGTATGGCATTGGAATATCCAAGAATAGATGGGAATGATGCTCGTTTCATCAAAATTCGGTCTCGCTTATTGTGATAATAATCAACCGTAAGGTCTACCTGATTAAATATCCGCAAGTCCACACCTACATCAAATTGTTTTGAACGTTCCCAATGTGGATTTTGGGAAGCATAGCTGCTCACGATGGGACCTTGTAACGTGTAATTACCAGTATAGCCGGAACTAAAGCTGTATCCGCCCGACATATTCACTGAATTCATATACAAATAGTGAGGGGCTCCTGCATTTAAACCTGTTTCATCACTACCTACCAGTCCGTAAGAGCTTCTTATTTTAAAATAATCGACATACTCTTCTGCCGGCTTCCAAAAATCTTCGTTACTGACGACCCAACCCAAAGACATGGCAGGGAAAAATTCAAAACGGTGGTATTTTGCTAACCGTTCTGTACCATTATATCCGAAGTTAAATTCGGCCAAGTACTTATTCATATAATCATAGGTCATACGGCCGGATAGTCCTTGATTCCGGTTAGGTAATACAGCACTCCTGTATTCACGCATCATATACATCAACATCCCGGTTACGGAATGATTCTCAAACCGACGATTGTAGTTGAGACGTGCGTCAAAATAAAAAGTATTATCGCCATTTTTTACAACATTAGATTCACTTATGTACTCGGTACCCTCCTGTAATTTAGTCAGACCAAATTGAGTCGGATTTTCTTCATCCCAACTACCTTCGGCAATGTCATATAAGAATGGGGTCAACGAGCGTGTATAGTAACTTTGAGACCAATTGTTAAAATTTATCAGGGAGGTAATTGATAAACCTTCGGTAATAAAGTCTAATTTTTGATCCAAATTTAACGAAACATTCAGTTTATTGGCATTTGTCTCTCTAAATGTGTTAAGCATATTCGCATAGGGATTGGTGTAAAATCTTTGCGAGGACAAAACGGCTGAACCGAATTTGATATGATCATCACCTTCTTCCTGAGGATATACTGCAGGAAAAGAAACAGGCGTATTCATAAATATCTCTTGAAAAACATTGTCTGCAGAAATATTTGGCGATTTCCGCTGGCTAATCTGGGCATTCATTCTCAAATCAATATTCGTACTTGGAGTTACCCTATATCCAATATTATTTTGAAATGTATAAAGCCATCGCCGGAAATTATTATCGAATGAATAATTTTTTGGCACATTCAACATTCCATCGTCGTGATTTACCTGTAAATTCATGTAATACACGACACGGGAACCGCCTCCCTGTATATTTATATTGCCTCGCTGGCTCATCGTGTAATCCTTAAACATCAGATTGTACCAATCTACGTCAGGAAACACATAAGGATTTACACTATTACGAGTGTTCTCTATCTGGTCTTGGGTATATCTAGGTATGGATGAGGGGTTTCGGCTCAATAAAGCTTCATTGTATGTCTCCATGTAAGTTGCTCCATCTGCATATTCAACTATATTCACAGGTTTGAGAAAAGATTGTTCAAAAGAGACATTTATTCTGGCTTTTGTATTCTCAATCCCTGATTTGGTTGTTATTAACATGACACCGTTAGCACCCCGGGCACCATAAATGGCAGTAGCGGAAGCATCTTTTAATATTGAAAAGTTTTCTATGGATTCCGTCGGAATATTATTCAAATCCCCTACTGATATTTCCACACCATCTAATAGTATCAAGGGAGTTGTTCGACCACCAAAGGTGCTGATTCCTCTGATATAAAATTGAGAAGTTGAACCCGGTTCTCCACTGTTCGTTACAGCAATAACTCCAGATAATTTTCCAGCTAGGTTATTTGTTAAAGAGGAACTTGGAGCATAAAGTTCGCTTCCTCTTACACTAGTAATTGCACCTGTTACAGACACCTTTTTTTGTGTTCCCGCTCCAACCACAACGATTTCGTCCAGTACGCTTTCCGATTCAAGTTTAACCTCAATATGTCCGAGATCACCTACTTGTATCTCTCTGGTTTTATAACCTATGTAGGATATTTGTAAAATGGTGTTATTGTCACAGTCTGGTAGTAAAAATTTCCCATCAATGTCTGTAACTGTCCCCCTAGAAGTTCCTTTCTCAATAATATTTGCACCAATAAGTGTTTCCCCGGTTTCATCCGTTACTATTCCGGTAACCGTCCTTCCCTGTTGTTTCGTATCATTTTCATTAGTAGAAATTGAAACATCTTTTATTATATAGATCGAACGGTCGGAAATGAAATAAGTGTTCTCAGTTGCGCTGAGGATTTCATTTAAAATATCTTCGATTGTTTCATCATCGACATTTACCGTTACTTTCCTGTTCACATCAAGAATATCGTCTTGGTGAAAGAAAATAAATTCGCTATTCTTTTCGATTTCGGTCAAAACCTGTTTCACCGTCTTATTTTTCAGGTGAAGGGAAATTTTTGTCGACTGGGAATAACTGTTATTTGAGAAGCAGACGCCAATACCCAGTGTAAGGCATAAAAATATCACTCTCATAATTCGACAGGTTCTTCTAATATTAGCTTTTTTTAAACTAAGAAGTTCGTTTTTTGTCATACATTTGTAATGATTTAAATTTGAAACTATAACTGGTTTTACATTTAAGCTTTAACCGGAAGATACTGACCGAGCAGATCGAGGCCAAGCCCGAGTCCCGGATCATGGTATTCACCAATTACAGGGACACCGCCTCTGCCCTCATCCGATTTTTAAAAGAGGATCCCAAGATCAAGGCCG
>ENA-UOOK01001607-UOOK01001607.1-fermentation-metagenome-genome-assembly--contig:-NODE-1607-length-29485-cov-7.091879_pt1 | contig 29485 bp, 18 predicted proteins | sample MGYA00245777_ERZ724023 | MGnify/ENA primary metagenome ERZ724023 (study PRJEB28704, sample SAMN03018312) | fermentation metagenome | biome: anthropogenic terrestrial biome; feature: soil; material...
CACCTACCACGAAGGAACCATCTTCTCCCGTGGTTGCAATATGTGTTTTATAGCCATCAAATTTATTAGCTGTTGTCTTGCGGCCATGCCTCATTTGGGGGTCTGTCACTGAAATAACGCGGTCCGGGGCTACGCCTTGTTTGATATTATCATCGTCATCTATATCTTGATCGAGGATTTTTTTGAGCAAATCAACGGCTTCACTCATTTCATCGCTAATGGATTCTAAGCTATCGACCACTTGAATAATATGACGTGCATCAGCTATCAAGTCAGAGAGTAGTTGCTTTTTCTCAGCTTTATCCTCCCAATTTATTTGAGGCTTACCTTTGAGCTCGTAATCATCTCTTTTTAACCCCTTAAGCTGTTCTTGATATCCGGCAAAACCCATAACCACTATATTTTTAAGGATCGCTCTTCTAATCAAAGTATATGTATCCTGGGTAGCTGCAGCTCCATATGTTAAATAAGAATCTACAATCGTAGCATCTTTTTCGTCAATAAACCCTTGCTGTACTGCATCATTTATTATCGCAGCTAGCAATTTGGCGGCCTCACTACCTAACCGCTGTCGATTACGACATAACGTGACTGCATCCAAACCTTTATAATCGCGTGCTACGCCCAGGGCATACTTGGCAAGATCGTTAAAAATACTTTGTTCTTCTATTTGTCGATCAGATAGTCCGCAATGAACTTGGTAGATCAAAGCTCTGACGATAATGGAAGGGGGTACAGATGGACGCCCAATCTTAGCATAAAAGCTCGCAAAATTTTCGTCCTTGATGTTCTCCGAGGCCCATTCATTAAGCTTAAAAGCGAAAGAACCTTCAGGGATTCTCTCTCGCCACCCTAAAACATCGGCAAAAGTTAGTTGCGTTGGGATTTTTATGCCTAACATATCGATACTCCTCCACCATCACTATTCTATATCTTATTATAACATAGCAATGCGGAGAAATCAAGAGATAAATAGGTTAAATCGCTAAATTAAGCCGAATTTGCCTTTAAAAGGTCAAATCTGTCAAACGAGGCTTGGAGTGCTAGGAAACCCTGAGTTCCGAGGGCCTTTTGAAGCACGTTCCTAGAAGAGATGGAAAGCCGCATGCTTTATCAACAGATAGCGTCAGTCTTTTGTTGAAAAAGTATTCAGAACAGGCAAGAGTTATTTGCTCAGAAGTACCAGAAAATGTCCATTGCCACCTTATAAGAAAAACAAGGGCAATGGATCTTTATCAGCAAGGAATCGCACTTACGTTCGTAATGCAGATTTTAGGCCATGAAAGTATGGCTACGACCTCATCGTTTTATGCTTTTGCAACCGTAGACACGTTACATGATGCTATGGCAAAAGCTAATCCAAATATTTGTGATGAGACACCCAGGTGGAAAAACAAAGAATATATGGAAGTACTCTATAGTCTGGATTAATGTTGAATACTATGCCGAAGAAATTGAGGAAACTTCGGTTTTAGCAGCCTAATAGTCATTTTTCGGCATAGTATTTTTTTCGGCATAGTCTGTTTTATCTCGAATTCAGGATAAAGGCGATAACGGTAGTGAGTTTTCAAATCCTAAAGCACTTGAATTTGCGGATGACTCTAGCAGGAGAACCTCCATTTTTTATTGTGATCCTTCCTCACCTTTTCAAAAGCCTCATGTAGAGAATAATCATGAGCTTCTCCGACGAATTCTTCCGAAGGGGTGTAGTTTTAACGGTCTATCGCAGTCTGATATCCTTCTTGTGTTGAACCATATTAATTCTTATAGTAGAGAGAAACTAAACGACAAGACCCCGTATGAGTCGTTTAGTTTCCTCTACGGCGAGGATGTCCTAAAGCTACTGGGCGTAGAATTAATTCCTCCAAACGATATAATTCTTCGCCCAAAGCTACTAAAAAAATAGGCTAAAGCTAGCCGGCTGCTAGTATCGAAAATTCTAAATAAACCTTCCTATAGGGGTGGCATTTACTCGTTCCGAAAAAATGATTTTTTGCCACCTTCGCTACTTTGCGTCCATTTTTAGCCGTATAAACTCATCCTACGACTAATATTAAGCTATTTCTCAAGAAAAGTACACCTTTCCCCCCACTTTTTAACCAATTAAATGCAAATTAGTTGCACTTACTTGTACAAAGTTGCATTTACTTTTTCAAGTGACCTAGAATTTTTGGAAGGCTGTAAATCAGTTTTTCCTACTTCTTATCCGAAAAGCTTTCAATCTTGGCTTTTTAACCCCCAAATCACCATTTTGCCGACCCTTTCATATGTGGCTCTGTGTGATTTTCTACTGTATCAATATTATCACATAACCCACGCATTATGAACCGCGGGCCGGCTCTTCCATTATAACTAGCGCAGATCTGCTTTCTCTGCCTTCAAAGTTGCCTGCAACATATCAACTGAGATCTGGTTTACTCCCAAACCCTGGCTGTTGGCAAGAGCTGCGGCAGTACCTGCTGCTTGCCCCATCACCCATCTGTGTTCGGTTAAGGAATTATTATTTGTTTTTTTGTTGCATTTTAAATGGTTTTTCCTTTTTATGTCGAATTAGTAAATTAAGGAATTCAACATGGAGGGAAGAACATGTCACAAATCCAATTTGATCAAGAAAAAATAGCGGAAGCCTTAACAGCCCTTTTCCCTAAAGAGTGGATTATAGCAACTGCAGCAAAAACTAACCTCATCCAAAGACAACGAAAAGTCGATCCCGTAGTGTTTTTTTGGTCTCTTATACTTGGTTTTGGGGTAGGAATGCAAAGAACCCTTGCCGACTTACGCCGTGCCTATGAAACGCAAGCTGCACATACGATTGTACCCTCTGCTTTTTATGACCGCTTTACTCCTGAGTTGGTCAAGTTTCTTAAATGTTGTGTAGAACGCGGAATCGACCAATTGGTTGTCGAACCTGGCCTGAAAACGAACGAAAAACTTAAGGATTTCCGAGACTTGATAGCCATCGATAGCACTTTGCTTCGTCTTCATGAGCAGCTAACTAGTAAGTGGCCTGGGCCTAGAACAAATCATTCGCCAGCATCTGTCAAGATAAATGCAACGGTTAGCGTTTTCGGTGCCACTAAAACCAAGATTCGAATCGTTGAGGGTAAACGAGCTGAAAGCAAACTTTTATCGATTGGGAATTGGGTTAAGGATCGTATTCTGCTGTTTGACCTTGGCTATTTTGGTTTTAAAAACTTCGCTAAGATTACGGACCATGGAGGCTATTTTGTTAGCCGTTTAAAGAGTAATAGTAACCCCTATATTCTTCGTTCTCTAAAACAGCACAGGGGACGAACTATCTCAGTTGAAGGACGACGCCTTTCAGAAATCAAAAATAAGTTAAAACGGGGAATTTGCGATTTTGAAGTATGGGCCACTACAAGTCAAAGTAAAAATCCGAAAGTTTTAGAGAAATCAGCAATACTGTTACGTGTAATTGGTATATGGAACAATGATACCTGTGAATACCATTTCTATATAACGAACCTTCCTGTTGAGAAGTTTTCTGCTGAAGACATCGAAGCCTTATATCGGATGCGTTGGAGCATAGAATTGCTTTTCAAAGAACTGAAAAGCTGTTACAAGCTCGATTGTATCTCATCGGGGAAAGAATGCATTGTTGAAGCACTCATTTACACTGCATTGTTAACATTAATTATCAGTCGTCGAATTCTCTCCTTACTAAGGGAAGAACTGCCAAAATATGCCCCCAGGATGAAGAGTCTGCGATGGGCTAGAGTTTTCCTTGTAGCTGCAAATACAATCTTAAGAGATGTACTCATTTATCAAGGAATAAACCCAGAAGGATATCAACCCTGGTTTGGTTTATTTATTGCTGAATCGATTGATCCAAATATTAATAGAGAATCGGTTCTGGCTCACTGGATAATTTAGTTTTGTTAAGTATACACAATGGGCATTTTAACTGGGAAAACGTCCTTAACCGATCACGGATGCCCCATCACCATACAAGTAGGCATGATGCGCAACGAAGCTTGGGCCTGATGGGTTGCAGAAATGCAACGACCAGCCACCAAGAGATTGATGATTTTTGTAGTATAAAGTGAGCGATAAGGTATTTCATACCAATCACCATCAGCAAGCTCCGCGATCCTTGTGCCTGTACCCTGAGGATTATGAATGTCAATTGGATAAGAGCACTTACCTATGGCATCTTCAAATTTACGACCAGTTAGGACATCTTCCTCAGTAAGTCTATATTCACCCAGAAGCATCCTGCTTTCCCGGACACCAATCTGGGCTGCAATCCGCATTAAATAAGAATTTTTAAAAGCGGGAATTTCTTTTCTCATCCAGCGAAACAATTCTGCAATTTGGCGGCGGGCCTCAAGTTCTGCCTGAGTTAGCTCAAGGATAGAAACAGGATTTCTCCCCACAACCCTGGTTGTATTAAAATGGATTTCCCCTGAGCGGATAGTGTGGAACCAAAGTATGTTTTCTCGGGGATTGGTGATAATTTTTCTAGCTTTAGCTTCGTCGTACAAACGATTAAACTCATGGCGTGAGGGCATCAGCCTATCATCTACTCCCCCAACCTGAAAACAAGTAGTCATAGGCTGACAAAGATGATCTGGTTCCCTCCCGATGGTCATGGTGATACCAGAGAGAGATGCCAAATCACCATCGCCTGTGGCGTCAATAAAATATGATGCTTGAAAATGCAACTCCTGACCCTTACCCGATATCTTAATACTTTTTATCTTCCCGGCTTCCACAAGAACACGGGTAAGAAGGCCATGGAAGAGGATTTCTACTCCTTCCTCTGTTAGCCACTCATCTAAGACCAGTTTTGCAAGTTCTCCATCAAAATTTGTTGCCTTCAAGGCACCCCATCTATCCAAGCGCCTCAAAAACTCTTGATATAAACCTCCAGCTCCTAACGTGGGCATAAATGGAGTTACAAGCCCCGCAGTGGCCATTCCACCTAAAAATCCATATTTCTCTACCAGAAGAGTGCGCAGACCCCTACGCTGTGCTGCAATCGCAGCAGTTATTCCTGCAGGTCCTCCACCAGCAACAATTACATCGAACAAAAAACACCCTCCTAAAAAATCCAAAACTTCACTTTTCTGTCCGCAGTGAGCTGGAGGCCAATATAGGTCCATAGTCTCCCAGGTCAAAGATTATAAATATAAGCGGGATAGTAGTGACCTAAAACTTGGCCTCAGCGTTCCAGGTGCTTTATTTATTAATACTTTGCAGCTCGACTAACAATCTTAGAATTGTAGTTCGTGCTTCATCAATTACTTGAGGATTCGACTCCTTGAAAACACGCTGTGGTGTTTGTTGTAAAAACTCTTGCCCACTTTTTACAACTTCATCGGTATTATCCTTATATTTTTCTAGCTCATTTTCAAGCATCACTAAATACTCATAGTCCTCAATTCCTTCGCGCCATGCTTCCCAGCGCTTACTTGGAACTAATTCTTCTTCACTTCCATAAATGATTGCATAGGTAGATCTTTTTTCACTCAAGTCATCCCATACGTTGCCCCCACCACCAACATAAGTCCAGAACCCACTGCCACGAGCCCCTGTTAACCAGGCTCCCCATGATTGAAGACGGTAATAACCTATTGGCGAAAGATCTTTTCCAGGTCCGTTACACTGGTATGTCCAGATCGTTCTTCCTGTTTGAGTTAAAGCGTTTCTATCTTCCTCAATTACCAACTGTTTTAGGTCAGGACATAATATATCAGTAACCTGAGCTATTTGCTCTAGACCCTCTTCATTTATCTGTCCGATAGGATTCGCATAGACTAATAAATCCGGATCAATTTCTTTTATCTTTTTCGCGGTTTCAACATGGATTTGATGTACACTTAATGGCTTACCAGGTGTATACCCTGGCTCATCTACAGGATAAAATGCAAATTGATTCTTTTTAATCCCTCTTTCCTCTAGATGATTGACAACTGCGCGAACCCATTCTTCAAAAGCCTTCTCCCACTGAGGACTCATGAATTCTAAACTCCATGACCACAGACTACGATTATATGGATCCGCAAAACCAGGCCACAATAAGTACATTTTGGCCCCTTTATGATAATCAAGTTGCTGATCAAATTTTGAGAAGTCCATAGCTATAATGTTACCATCTTTATCAAAAGAAGGCTTAGGTAAATAAGTATAAAGGATTACAAATGTATTTGTATAATGAGCAAAAAGATCCTGAACAGCCTCTTTTTCTCTTCCCACTAAAGTTGGCCAAAGTAAGTAAGACCAATTATAAGTATAAAGAGTGGTTTCCTCAGGGAAGCTAACAGGCCAAAAACCAACTGTTAAATAAGCTTTATCAGCATTCTTATCGCTATTTACCAAAATTGTCCCGTCATATGTTCCAGCTTTGGCAAATCCCTTACCATTTATTTGAATCCAGACTTGGATAGTAGAGCCTGGAGGTATTGTTATTAAATATTTGTCACCATCAACTCTTTCAGCTTTTCGTAAAGCATCAGGTTGCAATCTACCAGAAACACTTTCCACAAAAACAACTTGGCGAATGGTAAATCTATCTAATGAAAATGTTGATGTTCCGTCAGAAAAGTTACTCAAACTCACAGTAACCGAAAGTGGTTCTGGATTGATATTAGTTATATTGAACGCTGACGAGCCCCATTCATTCAACATTAAGTCTTCACGTAAACATAATTTATCTGTGTTTGTTGGCAACTGCAACGGACTGAGAGGAGACCACTTACCGTCAGACCAGATCAAAAATTCCTCTCCTTGATAAAACCTGCTTAGAACCTTGCTGTTTAGTTTGTAAACACTACTATGAAGGTTGTTATAGGGAGGACTTTGGGTATAATCAAAATCCTCCTCAAATTTATATTCATTTATCTGGCTTTCCAAACTTGCCAGCTCTGTTCTTAAACTTGTCGTAGCGGTAGCTCCTTGCTTTTCCTCTAATAGTTTAATATTCCTTTCTACTGTTTTCAGGTCTGCCAAAACTCTGTTTCTCTTTCGGGAAGCGAGATCGCGCAAGCTGTCATCGGCAATAGTTAGCATGACATCATCGATCCAAAGAGTTCCTGAAGACTTGTGAAGGTATACATAAAACCAAATCTTAGTTCTAGGGCCTGTATTGAGGCGGTTGGAATACATTTTAACCCATTCAAAGGTACCATCCATCTCGGCACTAGCGCCAATTCCATTTGCAACCGGATATTCTCCCAAAAGAAGTCTAGCACCAGCAGCGCCAATATCTCTTTGAATATTTTCGCCACGGAGGACTACATAAGCATCATAGGAAGTATACGGTTCTACATCTACTGCTTGTCTTACCCAGCTATAGCTTTTCTTTTCCTTATGCGAAATCTTCACAGCATAGTTACCACTATAGCTTTCTGATGAACGGCTTATTGCATTTGGCTCACCGTTGCCCACTTCCCAACCCTCTAATATATCCTCCCATTCTTCAAATCCTGGGTTCCTTAGCAAATTACTTTGAGCGAACGAGTAGCTTGTAAAAAGGGCTAGGAATAAGCATAATAAAAATGTCATCCGTTTATTCAACTCAATCCCCCCATTCCAAAATATAAATAATGTTGTTTATTTAAGATCGTCAATTCACAGGTATAATTGCAAAAGCTTTAGAGCGAACAGCTGATGAAATCTTAACTTCAAACGTAGGCTCTTCAGGTGTAATGATCCCAACTACTAAATCATCATCCAAATCTATAATTTTAGATTCGGTAGATACGTTATAAGACACACTAATACATTTCTCATTTTTATCTACATAATTAGAGACTAAGATTGCAGATTCACCGTTTGCTTTTTTAAGCCCTGTCAATCTTGTACCTACATCCTCGGTGCTTAATTCATCATCACGAATCAATTGACCGCCCATAATAATATCTTCAACTTTTGTAGCAATAGCTATAGCCTCGGAAGTATACTTGAAATCCAGACTATTGAAATCATAGATGGAATAAAAGGTTATACCGCAGCTCCCATTGAAAAAAGTTTCAAGAACCATATCTCGCATAGTCTGAGATGAAAATTCTCCATAAGTACCTGCAGTCAACCAAGGAATAATATCGCTTTGAGGAAGTTCTTTTCTGACTCCTCTGATATGATCGCCAATGCTTACTACATCTCCCCCAACATATAGACTTGGCTGTGCAATATCTATTATATCAGGGTACAAGGCCTGAAAATTATAAATACCTTCATATAATCTAGGTGGCTTGACATTGTAGAACCCTACTTTGGGCTCCATTCCATTTGAACTCCAACTCTTACCTGCCTTTGTGATGTCTGTTACCATTTCGGAAGCAAGCAAAATGCACGCTTCAGAAACTGACTCCCACTTTTCCGCTTCCATACGACTCAGAAGCTGCTGATCATCTTTAGCAACAGACTTATAATTAGGGAATAGCTCTAAATCAAAAAAGATCCAATCTGGCCTCAAAGCTTCCGATAGTCGCGCTACCCGCTGCATTTCATGCTGGTAATACTGACCGCGATACGCCAAGGATACTTGCCTTCCCCTTGTTCCATCCGCATTAAGAACATAAATTTCCTTTTTATCATTATATGTATAAGCCATCTCGTGCATAGGAGATTCATTATATAAAATAGAAAAACCCATCTCTCTTGCCTGTTTTAACCACTCGGCCTGGATTCCGTATCGTGGGAAAAAGGGTACTGCATTGAAGCCGAGGTTTTTATACACTTCAAAGAAATCAGGCCAATTTTTCTGGTTATTTTCGGCCATCCAGGCAATGCTTGTGTGGAGACGTTTTGGTGGCTCTACCGGCTTAATACTATATGTTTGAATAGGAACAGCTAACCTCTCTTGTTGTCCGTCTTGCCATTGTGCATATAAAAATGCTTCCCCTTCTACATCTGTTTCCCAGTCTGTTGAAAATAAAACTCTTATTGATTCATAAGGCTTGGGATCTGTGATTCGAACAATAAATTGCCCATAAACCTTGTCATCATATGTTATTTCCTTATATAATACTCTTTCTTCCTTTTCGCTCCAGCCTCGAAATGCTCTTACCAACTCCACTCCCTCGGGCAACTCAAAAACCAAACTAACTCGTCCTGATGCATCTCGCAAATCAGCAAATAATACACGGTCATAAATAGGCATATTATTACAAATCCATAATTTATCTACTTCTGACCACATTATCGCACTATCTAATTTGAATGAAGCTCTGGTTGCGCCATCACTTACCGAATTTGATGGATAAGAACCTTCCATTACTGCTATTTCATCTAGAAAAAGAAAACCTGCCGATTCTATTTTAACAACTACATACCTTGCTAAACGGTTGCCGCAATCAAATGAGAAAGGATACACATAGTGTCTTCCATCTTCTGGTAAATAGGCATATCCCGAATCTTCTAATCTTGCCTTTTGCCATTCTGAAACACTAAAATAGTTATCCCCATCTGCGCTTAATAGCACTTCAATCTTCTTGGGAAACGTTAACATCTCTTGTTCTAGACCACCTAGAACTCTCATAACAACTCTACCAATAGATTTTTCCTCTTCTAAATCAATACCAATGTATGCAAAGGGGTGATCATACCAGCCAACAGACTTGGGATCCCACCATATCCGCTCATCCCTTCTTAACTTACAAGCCAACTCTCCATCCGTAAGGTCCCATGGATCGCTTTGGCTTTTAGTCAAGCTATATGTTGGAGTTGGAGAGAGAGTGCACTTTTTCCCTAAAGCAAGATTTTTACCAATAGTCTTTTGATACCATAAATCTCGCATAGTCTCTTTATCTATTTGTAGACCTATATCTGTAGTCTCTTCCTGTTGAACCTTAACAACTTTTACATAAGCAACTTCGCCAACTACTTCATTTATGCTATCTTGATAGTTTTCCCAAGAGAAAAATATATTGCCTTTAGGCGAAATCTCTTTTGCCAATATACTTCCCACTTCAATATCATCAAGGTAAGCAGTCACTGCATTGCCTATGACCTTTACTCTAAGGCTGTGCCAAGCCGAACCAAGAATTTCTTGAGGGGTACCTCTAAATTCATAATCAGCTAATACTTCATGTTTATCATTCCTAACCTGAAAAGACATCCCTTTTTCTAGATCATCTTGCAAACAAAATGTATATTTCCCCTTGGGATTTAAATCATCGCAACGCACATTTAGAGCTATCTGATATAATTTATCACCAACCTTGGGAAGCAACCTAAATTTTATCTCCGCTTGATAATCCTCCCACCCCTTATCTCCTGTTCGCATGCTGATTCTACCAGGCTTCAGCACAATATTCCCGAGTCCATCATCCTCAGGAGTAAGAAGTGGAGAGTCCACTTGTTCCCAAACTGGGGTATATACAGCTTCTTTTCGATTAGATAATGTTAGATTCCAAAAATCATCAAACAGTAAAACTTTTTCCTGAGCTTCACCAACTAAAAAATACAATAGAATGATTAATACAAATATGCTTTTTTTCGCAGCTCTATTCTCCAATAAAAACATGGAACTCCTCCATCCTAATAATCATTAGCCAGAATCCGATCTAAACTATCTTATTGGGACTACTCGAAAAGCTTTGGACCGGACTTGCTGCGTTAAAGGTACACAAAACTTCGTTTTCTCCGGCGTAATAATCCCCACAAGCGAATCATCATCTAAATCAATAACTTTTGATGGAACCGATACATTATAAAAAATTCCTGTTAACCTCTCGTTTTTATCTGTATAGCTTGAAACTAAAATAGCAGCTTCACCGTTATCCTTACTTAGGCCTGTCACCCTTACGCCTTCTTCTTGAGCTGTTAACTTGTCACGTATAATTAGTTGTCCGTCCATAATAATATCTTCAACTTTTGCAGCAATTGCTATTGCTTCAGAAGTATACTTTAAGTCGAGGCTATTAAAATCATAGATTGAATAGAAGGTTATACCGTAGCTACCATTGAAAAAGACTTCAAGAATCATATCTCGCATAGTCTGAGATGGAAATTCTCCATACGTACCAGCAGTCAACCAAGGAATAATATCACTTTGAGGAAGTTCTTCCCTAATACTTCTTATCTGATTGCCTATTCTTTCGAGATCCCCACCAACATAGAGACTGGGCTGGGCAAAGTCAGTTATGTTTGGGTAAACTTCCCAAAAGTTAAAGACACCTCCATACGGTTTAGGTGGCTTAACATCATAGAACCCAACTTTAGGGCCTACGCTGTTTGAAACCCAACTTTTAGCTGCCGTTGATATGTCCGATAGCATTTCAGTACCCAACTTAATACACGCCTCAGGTATCGAATCCCATTGTTCCTCTTCCATTCGTTGAACCACCTGTTGATCCCCGGCAACAGATGAAAGACTTGTAAATAACTCTATATCAAAAAAAATCCAGTCAGGCCTAACTGCTCCCGATAATTGCGCTATTCGCTGCATTTCATGCTGATAATACTGACCTCTATATGCGAGTGATACTTGGCTTCCCCTTGTTCCATCCTTATTGAGTACATAAATTTCCTCTTTATCCTTGAATTTAAATGCCATTTCATGAATAGGTGACTCGTTATATAAAATGGAAAAACCTAATTCTCTAGCTTGATTTAACCACTCAGTTTGAACTCCATATCTCGGGAAAAAAGGTACCGCATTGAAACCAAGATTTTTATAAACTTCAAAGAAATTAGGCCAGTTTTTCTGATTTCCCTCAGTCATCCAAGCAATGCTTGTATGAAGGCGTTTTGGTGGTACTATTGATTCAATACTATATGTTTCTATCGGAATAGCTAACCTCTCTTGTTGGCCATCTTGCCATTGGGTATATAAAAACGCCTCCCCTTCCATTTCTACATCCCAATTTGTTGCAAGCAGAATCCTTATTGGTTCATAAGGCTTTGGATCAGCCAAACGAACGGAATATTGATTGAAAACCCTGCCATCATATGTTACTTCCTTATATATTAAATTTTCTTCTGTTTCACTCCATCCGCGAAATAATTTAACTAACTCAATTCCCTGCGGTAACTCGAAAATCAAACTTACTCTTGAAGTTTCATTTCTCAAATCAGCGAATAATACACGTTCGTAAATTGGCATATTATTACAGATCCACAATTTCTCTACTTCTGACCATAATAGAGCACTATCTAATTTGAACGGGACCCTTACCACTCCATCGCTTATCGAAGTTGGTGGATAAGAACCTTCCATTACTGCTATCTCATCTAGAAAAAGAAAACCAGCAGACTCAATTTTGATTACAACGAAGCGTGCTAAGCGACTCCCACAGTCAAGCGAGAACGGATATACATAGTGCTTTCCCTCTTCGGGCAAAGATACAAACTTGGAAGTATCACCGAGAACTGTTTTTTGCCACTCTGATACTTCATAATAATTCTCTCCATCTACACTTAATAAAACTTGAATTCTTTTAGGGAAAACCAACATAGATTGCTCTTTTCCACCGAGGATGCGCAGGACCACCTTTTCAATAGATTTTTCCTCTTCTAAATCAATTCCAACGTAGGCAAATGGATAATCATACCAGCCAACAGCATCTTTATCAACCCATATTCTGTCATCATTCCTTGATTTGCATGCTAACTCCCCATCTGTTAGCTCCCATGGGTCGTTTTCATTTTTAGTTAAGGCATAGCTGGGTTCCGGGGAAAAAATACATTGTTTACCCAACGCTAAGTTGTTTCCTGTTGTTTCTTGATACCAAAGAGCTCTCATTGCTTCCTTAGTGATGGGAAAAGGCAAACTCTCGCTTTTCACATACGAGACTAACCCAAACCCTATCAAGAATATTATTAAAAACGAAAAACACAAAGAGCATCTTTTTGATATAAAACGTGTTCTAATCATCGCTCCGCCTCCCCATTTATTGCAGACTGCCGCATAATACTCAAAGAGGCTTACCCCCGATTAAGATTATTTCTTGGTAAAAGTTCCTTACATATACTGTGTAATAGCTTTTTCGGCATAAGTACTGAAAAGCAAATATTAATCTATATCTGTGTTTGCAATCTCCTTCAGAGCATTCAGGTCATACGAAAAAATGTTAGCGAACGACCTTATTTTTTTTTAGTGCCCCGTAGAAATGAGACAAACAACAATTCAAATTTGTATATCTCGGGAGCGCACCCTGCGTCTGCCTTGATGGAGATAAAAAATAATTAAAAGTTTCACCTGTCTCTAGGCAAGAATAGAAGGAATACGTAATACCATTAGAAGAAGTTGCCTTGAGCACAGCTATATTTAGTAACAAAAATATTTGCCAAGCAAACTCCCCCCTTTGTTGGCATTCTTGATTTCCTACAAAGGGGGGCGAGAACTTGAAAGTATTACTAAGATATCAATCTGCTCCCATTTTTTACTTCGGATTTTAGTGTCTTAGCAAAAATATTGAGGAGTTAAATCTCTACTTTATTAAATTACTCTTGAGTCAATAACTGTGTACAATATTTATCGATGTTATCTACTTTCTTTCCTGGATTTGAAGAAAGGAATTCTTTAGAGCCTTGATATACTTCAATTTCATCCAAAAAGACAAACTTAGAGGGTCCATCGGAAATTATAAAAAATCGAACATAACGGCCTTTCGTTTCTAACTTATTGTTTTTAAAAGAGTGTACCTTGTACCCTGAAGCTGGAGGTAACTCGTCGCTCATCTTTTTAAGATCACCAACGTGATAAAAAGTCTTTCCATCATCGCTAACAAACACATGCATAGCCTTTGGCCATGCCACCCCAGCTGCTCCGGCTGCATTACTCACAGAGACACCACTTATTGGTTCAACTTTGCCTAAATCTATGGTAATTGATACCGAGTCGTGCATCATCCAACCCACAGTACCTTTTTGCGTCCAAATATAATACCCTTTTTCATAGATACCATCAGTTAAATGAATTAAATCATCCTTATCTTTACAAAGGTCATAATTGGGCTCTCTAGAAAAAGTATAAGCTTTGTCTAAAGCTAGATTTATCTCCCGTGCTTCAATTGTGGTAAAACATAAGAATAAAGAAATTAACAGCAATCCCAATGAGAAGGAGACTAAACTTCTTTTCCTATCCATAGCTATACCTCCTGATTTCTTCTTATTCTTGAAAGTTACCGATAGATTACTATTTTCTTCAATAGTTTTTCTCGTTTTCCCTCACCAGAATTAACAAGCAACTGAATTATATACAGACCATTAGCCAGTTCACCTCCTTGCGAATCTTTACCTGTCCAAACCTCTTCGTGATAACCAGCAGCTTGTTTAAGCGCAACTAAATTTGTAACAAGCTTTCCGCCCAAATTAAACACCCTGAGTTCCACATTAGCTTCGTTTGTTAAAAAATATCCTATCTTTACGTGAGCGTCGCGGAATATAGAAGGTACTACATTTATATATGGAACAAGTGCTGTATTGTCTGCTAAGATAGTTACAAACTCATTAACATCTGACCAACTGCTCTCTACCTCATTAAAGAGCGCTTTAATTCTCCAAAACCAGAGCGACTGCTCTAGTTTCTGTGGCCAAGTAAAAGTAAGTTCCGTGCATTCTTTAGTTACCGTCTTGTCATTTGGGAAAGAAGGGTCAGTACTTATTTGAATTAGATAACCCTTCAAATCAGGGTTGGTAACCATCTCCCACTCAAAAACTGGCGCTTCATCGGCAAATAAATCCCGATCAACTGGCGAAACCGGAGAGGGAATCGGTGGAGCGATAAACGTTGCACTAACTTTGTTAGAGCTTAAATCCGAGATATTCCCTGCTCCATCAACTGCTTCTACAATATAATAAAAAGTTTTTCCAAAATCTTTCTCGGTTCCAATATCTCGATATGCGGTGTTTTTTACTGATGCGAGAAAAAACTTTGCAGTTCGTTGTACATCATCAGTTTGTGAACGATAAATATTATAACTTTCTGCAATTTCGTCATCACTGGCGGGATCCGGTTCATTCCAACTTAAAACTATAATACCCACATGAGTGTCGCTGTCTGCACTCAATTCTTTCGGTTCATTAGGCAAAATTGTATCCCATTCTAAAACTATATCTTCCATTAACAAATCTTTACCAGCCGTAATGGAAAAAGATACTCTCACACGCTGATAATTCTTCGCTTGAGCCAATAACTCATAGTCTCCTGCCACTAACAACTTTAGCTCGAACAAGCCACCCTCGATGCTAGTTGTAGCCAATTCTGTCCCCTCAAGTGATAGCATAGCATCAGCTAATCCTATATAGGTATCGTCTTCTGCTAAAACAACAACTTTACCACTGACTTTAGATCTTTTTTCTACTGTAGCATGATTGGAAGGATCACTTTCATTCCCAACTTTATCCAATGCTGTGACATAATAATAGCTTACTGAATCAACTTGTGCCTTGTCATCAATCCAAGAGGTAACAGTAGCTGGTAGCTCTGCCTTCAATTCCATACTTTCAAGACTACTTCCCCGATAAACTCTATATTTATCCGCTAGATCTCCATCTGGAGCTCTTCCGGGAGCTTCCCAACTGAGATGAACCCTTTCCTTACCATTCACAGGATCAGCAACAATATTTTCCGGGGAGAATGGGGGCATACCATCAATAGAACTATAAATCCCTAGGCCATCATAATAGACCGTACCTGTTGAGTTATGTAAATAGGGTGAAAAAAACATTGTAGTATTGCTTCCAGAATTAAATTCCAGACAGATAAACTGCCAATCGAAAGTTCCATCATACATTTTATTACCAGGAATGCTCACAGTACTATACAAATGTGCTCCATTTGCACCAGTGCCTTTTCGAATATTATCTGCTTTGATCCAAGCTACAAGCGTATATTTGGTGTTTGGCGTAAGAGTTATACTTTGCGCAACGTTGTTATAATCGGAAAAACTACTCTGTTGAATTTTCACTGAAAAATTGCCATCTTTTTTTATAAGTCTCTTCCTGTGTAACGATAGATGGGGAAGTAGAACTCCAACCTACAGGCTTTCCAGATACCCAGTCTTCAAAACTCGGGTTTGTTATTAAATTAGTCCCATACACTACTTCTTGGCTAGCTATGGCTTCGTTAGAATAAGCACTATTTCCCATTTTATCCATAGCTGCTACTACATAATAATATCTAACTCCTCCTGTTACATCATAATCTATAAAACTTGTGTCAGTAGCTGTTGATTCATAAACAAAATTATTACTATTTGGGGTAAACCCTCTAACTGTACTGCGATATACTTTATACTTTGCAGGTAAATCACCATCAGAGGCTTCTGAAGAAGCATTCCACTTTAACTGAACAACATTTTCCGCACGCCTATTAGCTATTAATCCCGTTGGTGGGTTTGGGAGGTAATTATCTTCTGGTGCTTCTACCACCCTTATTGAAACATCATCAAGCCACAAAATACCTTTAGCCTTTTGAATTCCTATTGTAACCGAGATAGGAACAAGAGGCTCTGTAAGATCAGCTGGTATAGTAAAATCAGCCTCAAAAGGATTCCATGAAGTATTATCTGTGTTCAAATAGAGTGTTTGCATATAATAGGTGCTCCAACCTTGGTGTCTTCTGAGAACAAAAGTAATTTTATTTGTGAGGCCTGGTGTAAAACCGCTAGTTTTATATGATAAACCAACTTTAATCTTTGTACCTGGTGCAAGCATCATCCTTCCTTCGTAAACTATAGTTCCAGAATGAGTCTCCTCTTCTGTTTCAATTTTAAAAGACGCTCTGCCAGTATCAAATTGAGTTCTATCAGTAGAATAAATTGCATTTAGTTGAGAGCCAGAATTCGTCCAGTAGTCTGGTAAAGCCCTCCCCCTGGTATTATACTCAGCTCCGGAGTTAACAATCAAATTAGGGCCCTCTGCAGCCAGAGCTATCCCATATGAAAGTAAACATATCAAAATAACAAATAAGATATATTTTGCTCGTGGCACGACTTACCCCTCCTTCAACTAGAATTTTGAGATTTAAGTTTAGGTTCCCTACTAAAAAAAGCTAATGCTTATAAAAACATTTAATAACCAAGCATTTTAAAAATAAACCGTGGACTTGAGGCTTATGAAATTATCTCTATAATGAACTCTATATAAGTCATCAGACCACCAATCTTTATCTTCGTTAAAATTAGGAAAACGATAAGAAAATAGAACTTGAATCCTTGTAAACATAGTCCAAATCCCCTTGGCATACCAATATCGTTCTTGAGCGCTTTGCGTCCCTAAATTAACTGAAAGTCCAGTGAGAAAGCCCTTTTCAAATGAAAGTCCTAGTCCATATTGTTTTATTATTCCTTCGAAATTCAAATCATTATTTTCTCCAGTTTTATCATAGGTAAAATTCATTTGGCCAAACAAATTACCCCAGGAGCTTTTAATTATGCTCCGTTTCATCTGCAAATCTAAATATCTAATTGGTTGCTGGTCATAGTCATAGATCCCAAGTAAATTGAAAGTAGTTTTTCCTCCTAATTCAATCTCAAAATTTGTTCTAGGATTTTGAGGATCTGTTTTAAGAATATAATGATCTAGCTCTAAACGCGCTGATTTATTCAAAAACGGTCCGCTTAATATTGTGGATATCCCTTGCTGATTTTTATATTGATCAACGGGATTCCATTCTCCTAAAGATAATTTTTCATCGAAAGATCTATATCTGGGAGTTGAGACATTTTTTGGTGTTTTATCACGATAGCGCGGAGCAAAGCCAGGATCAAAATCTCTATATGACAATAACCATTGATATTTTTTAATCGGCATTTTCAAATCAACTTTATTTATTGAAGCTATAGGATCCTGACCACTAGTTTTGTGTTGTTCAATTTTTAAAATGTTAACCCTCGCGCCATTACTAAATTGTCGTTCCAATTGTATTTGAAGATCTCGCTCCATAAGGTTATAAATCCCGAGTGATTCTATTTTTCCGTCCTTTATCGTAGGATTACCGTTTAAATGTTGAACTAAAATTGACTCCACTTTCCAGGGACCATTGGCAGCCCTCATTCTAATTCCCTGCCCCACATCGCGATATCTCTTGTTGCTTTCCCAAAGCAAAAACCCACTGAAGTCTGCCTTATTCCAACGCAAATCCTTAAAACTTATTCCCTGTCCTACATCGGAATAGCCAACAACATTTAAGGTTGCAACATAAGGAGAATAATTAACCTCACCCTGCCCTATAGTAATCGTAAATGGTTTAATCGAAGGTAGAATAGAACCTGTAAGATTGATTCTTAAAAAATCGATCCATGGGTTCATTATTCTTTCATGGGGTGTCTCAAAACCACCGCCAGACGTTTCATAAAGGCCATACATATAAAATGTAGCAGAACTATTATCCTTGACATTAATCGTAGTGAAAAGGCCTATATAATTTTGAGTTTTAAGGCTCGCCTCTGGCGCATAATAAACATTAGTTCTAATATTTCCCCCGAATCTAAGAGGAACTCCCTCCTTCTTTTCAGGCTGTGACATTTTTTCTTCCTTAAAAGCTTGTGGCTTAAGGATGAGCTTCAAGTCATCATACCATACTGTGCCTGACGCCTTATGTAGGTATGGATAAATAGTAATAACTTTACGATTCCCGGTTTCAAATTCAACTTTTATAGCTTGCCATGGGATCGTACCGGTAAAGATCGGTGATGCAGCTATACCACTACCGTTCTCATCAGCTATAAGAATACGTGCTCCACCACCACTACTCTGTGGTAGCACATTTATGGTTTTTATTTTTCCTGTTAGTGTATAAGTTGAATTTGATTGCACATTTACACGTTGCTGAACATAGGAATAGCTCTTATCTTCTTGATGATTTATTTTTAATGATGTTTTTCCCTCTGTTTTCTCAATGTTATCAAGAGTTATAGCTGTGGGTTCATCTCTCTTTATGCTCCATCCATTTGGTTTTCCGTTCTCATGTTGTTCAAAACCACTATTATTTAGTAGATTATCTCGCTGGACAGAAAGGATATCATCTTTTACTGAGGTTACACACGTTAAATTTAAGTCAGAAAACCATACTATGCCTGACGCCTTATGCAAGTATAGAAATATAGTGATAATTTTGCGATTCCCAGTTTCAAACTCAACTCTTACATCTTGCCAAGGCACAGTGCCAGTAAAAACTGCTGTCGCAGCTATACCATTACCGTTCTCATCGGCTATCAGAATCCGTGCTCCACTACCACCCTGATGCGTTATTACATCAGAGGTTTTTAATCTTCCTGAAAGTATATACCTTGAGTTTGATTGAACGTTTATACGTTGCTGAGCATAGGAATAGCTATTACTTTCTTGATGTTTTATTTTTAAAAATAATTTTCCTATTGTTAAATCATCACCCTCAAGAATTATTGAATTTGGTTCTGCTTGAACTGATGACCAACTAAGAGGTTTTCCGTTTTCATGGAACTGAAAGTCCCCATTTGATATCAAATTTTCAGCAGCTAAACATTGAGCTCCAAGTAATATAATAAGTATACTTAATAATGTACACCTTTTTACCACCTTACCCCCCCTCCTTTGGTTTAAAATTTAATGTTTACGCTCATTTGAGCAATATTTCCTTCTTCCCTTAATCTATAATCAGGGTCATACAGCAGCTTACCATCACTAATAACTGTTGGATAAGCATGTCGATACCGAAATTCAAGCCCATTAGGTGCTTTATAATTAAATCCCCAATAGCCACCTCCGGTTGCACCTTTTGAAAAAGCCTGTATTACCCCCGCATCAACGGTTAAATAATCGCTTTTTTGATAACGTGCAAATAAAGTCCCCTGATTTCTATTCACAGAAGCATCGCCCTGCTTTAAAAATTCTAATCCAGCCAATAGAGGAGTTTTACCAATAATCACGGGCCTCGTTAAAATTAATCTAGTGAAACCTTCCTGTAATGCGTTGCGAATTCCAGTACTAAACCAGCTGTTCCTTTGTTTTAATTGCGAAAAAAAGTCTACTTGATATGAAGAAACTTGCCCAACTAGAGCAACCTTCGCTATCCGATAATTAGTTGGTAACACCTGATGATCTTTTAAATCTTCAATTTCTATAGCAAGCTTGAACATATCTTTTTGAGCTTTAATCTTAGAATAAAACCCCGCTCTATCTTTATACCTATCTATAGGATTATAACCTAAATAGTATCCCTTCTGTGCATCAAATTCAGGTGTCCTGTCCCGGAAAATCGGATCAAACCCTACTGGAATATCCCTATATCCAACTAAGAGGTCTATTTCATTTGTTATTGGCAGTCCCCATTCATAATTCCTTAAAACACTATCTTCAATAACTATTTCTACATCTTGATTCATTACTCGCCTATAATTTTTTTGCTCCTGATTAGCTATCAAAACACGAAATGAGCCCAAAGCACCAATTTTCTGTTCTAGTTCTAAACTCTTAGTTTGCTCCCATTCTAGAGCGGAAGTGAGCTGTTGATTTTGATTAAAACTTTCTAAAATATTTTTTTGTGCATCTGCGCTTCGATTTCGATAATCAACAATAATCCCAGAAAAAGTTGTTTGACCAATTTTCTTAGAAACTTTTCCACCCATGGCATTTTTCAAAGGATCTTCAAAACCCCATAAAATAAAACCAGCTCCATCAAAACCACCAACATTTAGGTCTTTGATTGCAACTCCTGGGCGATTTAAGTAAGAAGAATGATGATAATTTAGCAAATCGTCTCTTAAGGAGATGGTATATGGCGAGTAATCCACCTCAACATTACCAATTGATAAAACGGCTTCAGGTCCCTGTGGGAAAATGTTTCCTTTCAATTGAACCTCAGCCCAATTAATCAAATTGTCTAACCTTAAATAGCTAGTTGAGGCAAATCTGTTTAGCTCACCAGTTTTTTGGTTAAACCCAATTAATCGTATTTTACCAAAAGTAGCGCCTGAAGATGCTAACTCAGAATATAATTGAAGTCTTGTGCCAGCCCGTAATACATCACCTGGCTCTGAAGCAATTTCGGCATAAATTGAGCCTTGCATCCTTACATCAACTGCAGCCTGTATGGGCCAAGTTAGCAGACATAGGAATAAAGTAGATAATATAGTTTTTTTCACTTTCAATTCTCCTCCTTTCTCGGGCTAGAAAGAAATACTACTTCCAATGCGGTGAGTTGCTCCTACTTTAGAAAGCCAATAGGCATAATCAATTTGTAATGGGCCGCGTAAAACCCCAATCCCCAAAGTAGGCTGCCCGTTGGCCAACCCTCCCCGTAAAGTTAAAGAGCTAGTAACTTGATACTCTATCCCTAAGCTTAATTCATCTTGTTTAAGATCTACCGCACATGAAACATTGCCTAACTCTAAGCTACTCCCAAGAGTTAAAACCGGTTCCGCCTTCTCAATCCTATCTGTCTTGTACTCTCTGTTTGCCATTAAGTTCTCAACTTTCAACCCAAAGTTTATGCGTGATTTGTTAAATCTAAATGGACCACTTAGCACTCCAAAATCGCAGGAATAACCTTTACCAATATTTTCTTCAAAAAGTCTAAATTGATTATGATTTAAATTTACGCCTAATTTCAAACGTTCATTTGCTCTGTATGACAAACCGAAAACAAATAATTGTTGATCGTAACCACTATAATCAATCTGGTCTTGATCTTGCACTGCTTCATAGATAATCCCTATTTCCCAATTAGGCAGCAGACGAATAGCTCCTTCAAAATAATTGTAAATAATACCAATATCATAAAGTTCTGAGCGTGATAATGAGAGCGTAGCTTTTTTAGAATGATCAAAGCTTGCAGGATTGGCCAACATACCTAGATTGCCTGCTACCTGTGTGAAGCCCTTGCCAGCAATCTTAGCACTACCACCAATATTATTTTCTATTGCCGAGCATGTTCCCATTAGAAAAAAACATAATATTAACCCGAAAATACACACTTTCTTTCGTGGCTTCAACTCTAAAACCTCCCTCTATGAGAATTAGTTGGATCTTCAGTCACGAGCTGATCTTAAATATCGATATCTAACAACTATACACATCTACAACCAGAATCTCTAAATAAACTTATCGTTTACCACGTGTCCTATCTTTTTCTGCGGCCAACGCTTTCATATATTGTGTGTTTATGTCATTTGAAACCTGGTTAGCATTCTTATGGCCACTGATAATGGTAATATATCCATCCTCCCTGACCTTGGGGAGCTTTGCCATTTCCGAATTACTAATAACGCGAGCACGAGAACCAGGATTTATAAACACAATATTCGGGTTGTTCATAATCCCTACCGCAATTTTTACCGTAGGCGATATGATATTCGCTAATTTTTTATCAGAAAGAAAGTCGGTGCGAATTGGAACACCACCATATTCAGCTACCTTCTTCTGAATATCTAAATTCAATCGCCAAAGATTAAATTCTTTAACCCACTGTTTAATTAACTTGGGTTTATTCTTCCAAATAAATCCAGAACCACCGGATCCCATAATAACATATTGTTTTTGTCCCGGGTTATTCCCTGGAAAGGGCATGAAACCCCATTCGAAATTATCAGGAACAACATCTTTCATCTCATTAGCGAGCCAAGTTCCATTAGTAATCATTGCAGCTCTTCCTTGTAGAAACTCCATTTGAGATTGCGTATGATCAAAGCTAATAGTTCCTGGATGCAAAAAACCTTGCTTAGAAAATTCTTCTAGACGTTTTAACATCGTTATATGGGCATTAGAAATGTAAACATCCGGTTCATAGTTATAAACGTCATCTCTATACTTTTCTCCCCCAACTGCATAGGGTATTACTGACCATCCGAAATCAAAATAGGCTAATGCATGCTTACCATCCATTACTAATGGAGAGATATCCTTGGATTTTATTTTTGCACAAAGATCCATGAACTCAACCCAATTTTTAGGTTCTTCCCAACCATATTTCTTAAACATTTGCTTGTTATAATATAGTCCCACAATAGTTATACTGCTCGGCAATACATAAAGATGACCATCAGGGCTAAATACCTCACGCTTATTCAGCTTTACAATATCACTCAATTTAAGAGAAGGTTTATCGAAAAGGGAACGTTCCCACATCTCATCTTGGGGTTCTAATTTTCCCTGTTCTATCAACTTGTCTTTTGCTGATTCAAAACTAAAGACCCAGTCATACATTTCATCATCATTACCACCCTGAAGGGTTGCATTGATTATATCCTTATAGGCAACCCCCCCTGCTTCAATATATCTAACATCGATCTTTACGTTTGGGAACCTCTCTTCAAAAGTCTTTACAGCATAAGCAAATTGGTCCTTTCCGGTCCCCTGAACAGGATAAATAGCACGAATTTTTACCTTTTTATCTTTTGGGAGACCGTTTTCTGAATACATCTCTCCACTATACGTAATATCCTCAATCACATCAGCTTTCTTCCCACACCCAACAAAAAACGAAACAGCTGAAACTAGGAGCAACATTACTATCACACCAAGTCTCTTCCTCCACAACAACTGGATCACCCCTCCCAAAAATATTTGTTCTAACCTTTCAAAGCTCCAATATTTAGGTTCTGTGTAATATAGTTCTGGAAAACGCTATACACAACGATCGTCGGAATCATCATGATCACAAACCCAGCAAACAGTGTCACCCAGTCTGCTTTATACGTCATAGACTGCGCCATAGAATAAATAGCCACCGACAGCGGATACTTTTCCGGATCCCGAATAAACAATAACGGGTGGATAAAATCATTATAGTAGCGCATGAAGTTAAAAACATTCACAGTGAGTAGAGCTGGCCTTGCTAGAGGCAATCCCACATGCCAAAAAGTTTGCCAATAAGATGCACCATCAATATATGCAGCCTCATCAAGTTCCTTTGGCTGTCCTTTCATAAATGCAGTCAGGATCAAAGTATTAAAAACAATAGGCCCTGCTCCATAGTAAATAATCAAACCAAAGAGGCTATTCAGTAAGCCCAATTGCCGCATCAAGATATAGCCTGTAACCATGGTATTCATCCCTGTAATAAAATAACTACCGATGATATACCAATAAACAGTATCCCTGCCTTTGAAATCAAACCTAGCCAAAGTATAACAACCTAGCCCCACTATAAAGGTATTGAGTAGCATCGCACCTGTAAGCAAAATGATGGTATTAAAAAAGCTCTTCCCGATTCCAAGCTCAGCCCAAGCTCTGTAGTAGTTTCTCCACTGCAATACTTTCGGCATTTTCCAAGCACCAAAGAAAAACTCCTGGTTGGTTTTCAAAGATGTGTACAGCACCCAAATCAGCGGCAAAATAATAACCAAGGCCCACAGACCCATCAGCACCCTGATTACTATATCTCCTACCTCCAGACGCTTAACCATCCCAGTTTCATTTTTTACACTTGCAGCTTTAGCCATTTGAATTCCTCCAGTTCATGTTCGACCTAGCGTTAGCCCGCCATCTCGATTGCCTCGCCCCGATCCATGAACCGGAAGGCAACAATACTGATCACACCTAAAATTGCAAAAAGGATAAGTCCAATTGCAGCTGCATAACCAAATGCCGCTACACCTTCAGCTCCAAAGGCGATCTTATACATATATGTACCCACAACCTCTGTTGCTCCTGCAGGACCTCCATTGGTCATTACTAAAATCAACTCAAAAGCACCAAAAAGCCCTATTATACTGAAGAAAATCATGGTCTTCATGGTCTCCCAAATCACAGGCACCGTAATTAAAAATAGCTTCTGTGCATCTGAGGCACCATCGAGCTCTGCAGATTCATACAAACTCGTGGGCACAGACTGAATAGCACCCATAAAAATTAACATATTTCCAGCCCAGCCGCCCCACACCATAGGGATAATCATCGCCCATTTCGCAGCTGTGGCATGGGTAAGCCAATAAAACTCCCCTACATTCGCACCCACCGCATTTAGCAGTGCGTTGAAAATCCCATAGCGGCCATGGAAAGCGAATTGCCACATGAGAGCCGTAATTACACTGGGCAAAATTGCCGGGAAGTAATAGAGAATGCGATAAAAGTTTCCTTCCCGATAAGGCTTTTTTACCAATAAAAATGCAACAATCAGCGCTGCAAAGAAATTGATGGGGGTCGCAATTGCCCAATAGAAAAAATTATTCTTCATGGCACCCCAAAGATCTGCATCCTTTGCTATAGTCATAAAATTCCTGAGGCCAATCCACACCGGCTCGCTAATCCCATCGTACTCTGTAAAAGGATAATAGAACGACGTGATCTTGGGAACCACCAAAAAGAGCGTATAAAAAAACAGGATCGGCGTGAGACTGGCAATAATAAAAAATGTTTTGCTCTTGAAGAATTCTTTCCTTTGCATCCTGGTATTCACAAAAATGCCCCCCACCCAAAAATCTTGGCTCTCGCCAGTAGAAATGTCCAACCTTAAACCTCATTCTCCTCTGGTAAGTGCCAGTGTCTGTCTAAATTTTGGTATCTCTTCCTCAATAACTCTTGTAACCTGCTCTATCTTCCACAGAAGATGTTCTTTATCTGTCATATACTCCATACTAGGCTCCCAACCAAGCCTGGAATCCGCCTCCACAAGAGGAATCGTAGCTTTTGCATTCTCAATCTCACTTTTGGCTATCGATTCCATCTCATCCAAAATCTTGCTCGCCTCTGTTGGATTTGCTTCAACTTGAAGTTGCCACCTCCTGCGCCACCATTCCTTCACATGGATGGCAGTCTTCGCAGAGTTCAAGATAAATTTGCCCAACCCCAGCATCAGCTGGGCATCTACCCTTTTCTTTTGTGGCACTTCGTCAAGTGCATTCTCTAAAGCCTCTATTCCCCTCTTCCATAAATCTATAAATTCATGTAAAGACTTTATCTCCACAGGAAGCCTTGATGCTCCAGGAGACTGCAGCACATGTTCATGAAAAAAATAATTTGGTAGCACAATTCTATTTCCAAAATGGGCATGCTCGCTTGCTGGCAAATTCACACTGGGGACAAATGGTTCTTGCCAAAACAAGAGCGGATACGAAGGACCTACCCGAAAGGGCCCGTACTGATCTTCCTCTGTGGTAATATAATGGGTGATAGCCTCGCTCCAAGAGCACCAGGCCTCCAGGGCCGCGGATGCTCCCTCACCAAAATCTCGCTTGGCCATTCTCTCTAGTATCTTCTCAGGCTCGGGACTAGGCGACCAATAGTTCCACTTGGCTAGCTCACTTACAACTGATGGCCACCAGCCATAGTGATGGGACTCCATAAGCCCTGACAAGCCCAACGCCTCTTGTGCATCTTTCAGCGCCTTATGCCGCTTCATCCATTGAAACGGAACCGGAATATAGGGAACCACACCAAAATCCCAGGTCATCCCTGCTGTATTGCTCATAGTATAGAGTTTGATATTGCGCTTTTTAGCCTCCTCTGCTTCACTTGCAAAATACTTCCCCGGCCCCGGAAAGGAGATAGTGTAATCTGCGCAATAGTTGGTCACGCCACTGTGCTGGATTTGCTCAAACATCTCAAATGTAACTTGTAAGGTGATCCCTTCGGGCAAATTCCGAATCAGCTCCAGCCTTGCCTCCTGGGGCGCCCAGCCCCAGTTATAAGTCCAAAATACAATCTCAGCATCAGGACTGTGCTTGTGGATTGTCTTTTTAAGCAGATTCAGAAACTGGGGGTAATCGTAACAAGGCCACCAGCCAGGACTAGGTTTTGTGCTAGGAAGACCATCTTGAGGCGCATCATATCTCATTTTTCCGGTGGTATTAGGATCGCGACTGGGAAATTCGCAAGACTCCCCAACCAAAATCACACCTTTAGCCTCAGGGCAAGCCTCGAAGAGTGCCCCATAGGTACCATCATAATACTCCTGGGCACCAGAATCTTCTGGGTGCATTTCGCTTTTCAAGTAACTGTAGAGATAAACATCAAGCCCATAGTTTTTTGCCCTATAAATTAGGTGATTAAAATCCAAATAACCATAAGGTGTTTCATCTACACCTTTCGCAAAGACCAAGATTGCATCCATGCCGGCATGAGCTATGGCATTTAGATATGAATCTGGATATTCATCAAGACCAAAGCCGGAATGCACCATGCGTGGCGAAAAAAGAGGTTTGCGAACTGTGTCCACAAATGTTAAAGCCGATAGCTCCCGCAGGTTCATCAGATCCTCTAGATAATAGCTGCCCTGCCCCACGCCGCGAGCATCGTTACCGCAAATTATGATTTGCTGTTGGGAACAGATGTATCGGTAGCTACGAGGAACAGATAACTCCCCTCCTAGCTGTGGCAGTTCGTCTTTTGTGGCCAGAATTATTACACTCTCACCCTGCAGGGCAGCATTTGCAAGCTCCTCGGTTCTCTTAATTAGAACCGAAACATTCATACTGGTAAAAAGGTAGTCTTGAAGATCTTTGGCCACATTTTCCACTAGCTTCTCGCAGTCAGCCGAAATCAAAATAGTCCAGCCATCTTCAATCAGTACTTCGTCTTTAGCAAGTACCACATTTTCTGTTCTCAAATTTGGCTGATGTACAATCTCAAGTCGCTTTCGAAATTTGTAATTCCGCTCCACAATACCACCCCAAAAGTTTTTACTAGACCAGTTCCCTAGCTTGCCCGAAAACTCCCCCTCGCTCCTTGAGAGCACCAATAAGTTTGTCTAATTCCCCCACTGCCACCTCACCACAGTTTTTAGTTATAAAAGGATCCGGTAGCACTGAACCCTCGCCATAGTGGATGAGACCCTCTGGCATTTGGTAAAACTCCCAAGGATGTAAGTAAAGGCAGATGGTAGCGGGGAGCTTCTTTTCTTTGTAAAACTCAAGCATATTATCAACGTGCACCAAGAGTCGCTCGGCGCCTTCTGTTCTGAACAGTGGCCATTGATCCCGATCTCTACCATACTCATCGTTACTCTCTATGGTCATATCAGCGAAGTTTGGGATCTCGAGGATCTTCATATTTCCTTCTTTTGCCCAGTCATCTTTTGAGGGGTGATAAGGAACTAATCTTTCTTTGTAAAAATATAATGGATAGCTAGCATCGACAGTATAACCCAAATCCTCCAGAGCATTTACCATAGCAGTACTTCCCCAAAGCCTGGGTGCACGGAAGGAGGTTACCTTCTCCCCTAGAACTCCTTCCACAACTTCTGTTGCTTTCTTGATTCTGTTGAAACTCTCCTCAGGCAGAATCGGTTTCACCCCTGGAATTGGAAAGAGTTCATCTCCTACCGTTTCATGATACAAACTGTGGCAGCCAACCTCATGGTTCGCTTTTGCCACCGACGACACCACCTGGGGATTTACTTCTGCCGCCTCACCTGTGAAGAAAAAGGTTCCGCTCACATTATGTTTGGCCAAAAGTCCCAAGATCCGTGGTGTTCCCTGAACCAATCCTTCATAAAAAGGAGTCCAGCTACCAATATCAGTTTCCATATCAAAGCCCAAAATCACATCAAAGGACACCGATCAAAACCTCTTTTCTATATTAAGGTTCTTATCTATTCAAACAGGCTTTCTCCCAATTAGAGCGGAGATCCCAGTTTGCAAGCCGCTCGCAACCGTTATCTGTAACTAGTACACCCTGCTCCCAGCGGAAACCATAGTTTTCCATCTGCAGGAACGTATCCACCTGATAGGTCATACCAGCCTCGAGTCGATAGTTGCTATCCTTCTCCATCCAGGGAGCTTCCACTTCCAGCATCCCCAGTCCATGGCAGGGACCATAGAGGAGATTGTCACCATAGCCGCCTGCAATTACAAACTCTTCAATTCTCTTCGCAATATCCGAAGCCACAACCCCGGCCCTAATCAGCTCAATTGTCTTCTCATGGGTATCCAGGCCGAAAAGAACCGCGCGTTTCACGCCTTCCGAGACCTCGCCCACAAGGTAAGGAAGACCGATGCTGGGGGAATATCCTCCCACTCTGGCACCTATGTTTAATTGCACAACCTCGCCCTCTTGAATCACTCTATGGGTGGGGCGGGAGATGGCATGTCTGGAATTGGGTCCACTTAAGATGTAGAGCGGATGTGCCTCATACTCTGCTCCATTGGCATACATGGCACCTTGCGCAAGCCCTACAACTTCAAGTTCTGTCATTCCGGCTTTAATTCCAGCAAAAACTGTATCCATGGCTATCGCTGATACTCTAAACCCTTCTCTGAGGATAGCAATTTCATTTTCAGTCTTCCTCATCTTGAGGCTTGCCAAGAGTTTGTTAGCATTGACAAACTCAGTATTAGGTAGTGCCTTTTTAATAGATTCAAAAACTGGAACTGGTAAAATAGAATAACCTGCAATCCCAATCTTTCCAGGTACATTATTGCCGAAGGTCTCTGCGACCACTTCTGGAAAGGTATCCACCTTTAGCCCCGGGTATTCTGGCTCTGCAGACTCCCGATACTCCATCATCTTCCGCACCCGCGCAATTTTGCTGCGGTCAAGGGCAAATGCTTCGCTTTCAGGTCCTATTAAAAGTGTAGGCTCCCCTTCTGCCGGGATTAAAACACCTGTACTTTCGAAAATCGGCCAATAATCGCTGAAGTAGCGGACATTGGCA
>ENA-UOOK01001609-UOOK01001609.1-fermentation-metagenome-genome-assembly--contig:-NODE-1609-length-29469-cov-5.876385_pt1 | contig 29469 bp, 33 predicted proteins | sample MGYA00245777_ERZ724023 | MGnify/ENA primary metagenome ERZ724023 (study PRJEB28704, sample SAMN03018312) | fermentation metagenome | biome: anthropogenic terrestrial biome; feature: soil; material...
ACGAATGGATTATTAGGTCCGCCCCCATAAGGTAGACCTTGTATTTTTTAGTCTCATGCCCCAAAAAGGAACAAGTCAGATAAATTATCCGACTTGCTCCCTCTTTTTTAATAGCTTATTTTAAGTATGGTTTTGTTACTAAGATCACTAAAAGGACAAATCCCAAACCCTCATTCATCAGATCCAAGACTTTTATCGATTTTATGTTTTTTCCTTGTGTCTGTTTTTTCTTCTGCTTCTGTGTTAAAAAGAACGAAAGTACAAAATAACCCACAAACGCTGCTATCACCCATGGATTTCCAAATAATTTCGCCGCGGACGGCCATAAAAGGAAACCAATCAACACAAGATTCAGGAGAAGCACAACAATCGGTAAAATAAAATCTTTTATTCTTTTTTCACTCATAGGGACTCCTCTCCTTATTCAATGGTTGATCGTGTAAAAAACATATTTTCCTAACAGGACAAACTCGATCGTATAAAAAATCGACAGCACCATCATTGTACTATCTTGCCACAGGTCAAGAGTCCAATAACTAAGTCCTGTTTCATCATGTAACTTTTTATTGGGAAGCAGTGTTGCAAATATCCCAACCATCATCAAAATCCGAAGCCAAAGCCGTTCTCTAAAAAAGTCTGTTCCATAAAACCGATCCATTAGAAAAGCAAAAATCGCCAAAGCCGTACACGAAATTACAGAAATTGCGACGGACTTTTTCCATTGCTCCATGAATTTAGAATCTATCCCCTTATCGCTCATCAGATACAGCTCCTGTCAAAATGTTAATAAAGACCCCAACTACAATACCCAGGAGTCCATCCTTCATATCCATCATTTGTAATTCCATAGAGATAATCAACCGTTATCCATGCTCCCGTTGTAGATGGGCTGGTAAATCCTTGTGCATATACACCAGCAGCAATAGCAACAGCGATAATTCCAGGAACTCCGGCTTGAATCATTTTTAAACTCAAATCCGCTACTGAATAAACGTTGTCAGCATCTAGGTAATAAGTCATCTGACACCGCTGTCCATCATATGGATCATCCGGAAATCCTCCATTGCTGCTACTTAAAGTAATTCTGGAATTACTAAAGTTTCTGGGATTATTAAGTTGGTTCATTCTTTGGCTATTTTGAATTTCGATAGCATCCATAACATTATTAGCTTCTGTTTCAGTATAGCCATGAGAAAGCATATATTCTTTTAGCTCATCGTTAGTCATTTTCTCAAATTCTTGTACTTCCGAAAAACTCATTTGATTTTGAGAAGAAGATGGTGAACTTGCAAAAGCATTTGCACAATAAGGAATCATAATTAATGAAGTAACACAAACACAACTGATAATTTTTTTTAAAAGATTTTTAATTTTCTTCATAAATTTCAACTCTCTTTCATTTTATCACAAATGATTATAATTTAGATTTTTAGTGTTCAATGGACTCATCTCCCTCCTGTAGCAAATAATTCACAAAATATTATATAAATTATTTGATTATTTATATAATAATCCATTTTTTGTGCTTAGTCAATACCATAATTAATAAATACAGGAAATTATTTCATGTTTCTTCCATTAATGAAACCTGTTTCCACACAGAAAATTTTGTTATGAATTGTTATGAATTTATATATCTATTGATCAATCAAGAGGTCCTGGATTCGAATCCCCGTGGACACACCAAAGATTTTTAAGAAAACCGCATCAGAAAGCCGTTTGTTGGCAATCTGGTGCGGTTTTTCTTTTTCCTATTTTTGCTTTACTGTAGTAACGGCGTAGTAATAATCATGAAGATGAATTTTACGAATGGATTATTAGGTCCGCCCCCATAAGGTAGACCTTGTATTTTTTAGTCTCGTGCCCCAAAAAGGAACAAGTCAGATAAATTATCCGACTTGCTCCCTCTTCTTTAAGGTCTCCGTATTAGAATCGCTATCAACGCAATTCCAAGGCAAATTTTCAAAGACAATATAGAACGTCTGACCCATATATCCTGCTTAAACTTTTCCCGCTTTTCTTTTGTGTTTGCTGCTGCTGGCGCTCCTCCTATTATGATCCAATATAAAATGACACCAATTATGCCAATTACCATCCCAATTTTCCCCATTGGGATAGAGATCGAATACATTTTAAGCGTTACAAGGATCGCACTACATGCAAAAATAAGCCCGCAAAGAAAGCAAAGAAACGCACATAGATACCAGAGACTTTTTGTCTTGTTTGATTGTTGTTGCATAGGATTCCTTCTCTCTATTAAAATCAGGTTTTTATAGCCCTTTTATAACAGCCTTCTCCATTACAACAATAATTAATGCAGGTATGGTTCTGTTAATAAAATTGCTAAAACAATAAACCCCAAGCTTTCATTCACCAGATCCAAAATTTTTATCGATTTTATGTTTTCTTCTCGCGTCTGTTTTTTCTTCTGTCTCCTTGTTAAAAAAAGCGAAAGTGCAAAATAACCCACAAACGCCGCTGTCACCCACGGATTTCCAAATAATTCCGCCGTGGACGGCCATAAAAGCAAACTAATCAACATAAGGTTCAGGAGAAGCAGACCGATCGGAAAAATAAAATCTGTTATTCTTTTTTCACTCATAAGAAACTTCTCTCCTTATTCAATGGTTGATCGTGTAAAAAACATATTTTCCTAACAGGAGAAGCTCAATCGTATAAAGAATCGACAGCACCATCATTGTACTATCCTGCCACAGGTCAAGAGTCCAATAACTAAGTCCTGTTTCATCATGTAACTTTTTATTGGGAAGCAGTGTTGCAAATATTCCAATCATCATCAAAATTCGAAGCCAAAGCCGTTCTCTAAAAAAATCTGTTCCATAAAACCGATCCATTAGAAAAGCAAAAATTGCCAAAGCCGTACATGAAATCACAGAAATTGCGACGGACTTTTTCCATTGCTTCATGAATTTAGGATTTATTCCTTTATCGCTCATCAGATATAGCTCCTCTCAAGCTTTGAAAAAATCACCGATTTTTCTAGAGCTTTCATATAGAAACTGCAATTAGTACAACTTTCAGAGTAACTTTTAATCAGTTTAATCAGTATTAATTTATATGATTCTCTTTAAAAAATATCTTAAAAAGCGTAATTGGATTTTTTTAAATTATCCATTGGAATTTTTTAAATCAGATACAGCCTGTTTAAATTCATTCGCATCATAATCAACAAATTGAAAATAAAACTCTTTAGGCAGCCCATAATATTGCCTTGTCCATTCGTTAGGAACCGCTGTATCAATTCCGTAGTCTGGAAGAGGAATTTTAAAAATTTTTACAGTTTCAATATCCTGTCCATTTTTCCGTTCCTCCTGTACTTGTTTCATGACTCTTTCATCGTATTTTAATACCTTCCCATTTGTACGATAGCCTAAATAAATATCTACTAAATTAACTGCTGAAGAAATCAACAACGGACAAAATAAAAGGATTGCTAATTGATTGAATTTCCAGTCTTTTCTCTCCAACCATCTAAATACGTCACATATAACTCGAGCAATTAATAGGAATGTAGCGTAAGAAAAGAAAAGCAGATTTCGATAGGTGAATTCTGGAACAACCATCAGCACTGCCATAGAACCATATCCACCGAGAAATACACACCAGATAAAAAGATCTGTATGGGTGTTTTTTTGAAATAAATATTGTGTTACCGACCAAAAGATACAAATAGTATAAAGGAATCCCAAACAACCATCCAAAAACTGGCTGTTCGAAATAAAAGCTCCTTCCGTCAGAAACAAAACGCGGAAAATGTAAAAAAGACTTAACCCAATCGTAAGGGCATTAACAAACCATGAAAAGTTGCGTAACTTTCCTTCTTTTTGAAATTGAATATGAACCTCGTTAGCGAAAGCCACCCCGAGTGCCGCAAGCAAAAGGACTATACAAAACAGTTTTGTTTTATCAGAATAAGTATAATAAAAAACTTTTGTAAAACTAACCTTTACCTGATTTAAAAACGAAAGATTATAATAATCTACATAAAAAGGATGGGCTTTTCGAATTGCGTTTCCCGGTGCTATTATCAAAATAACAAAACCTGTAACCATTACCAATACCATTGGAATAATTTTTTTTAAAAGCAATTTATCTTTTTTCTTCCAAAGAGCGCAAGCAGAAAAAGCCACCACTGTAACAATTGCTGCAAATCCACTCTGTTCCATAGAGAAGGCAGCCAAAAACAATAAGAACATTGCTAGAAAATAATTTTTCCATTCTGATTTCCTACGGTACTGAAAAAGTGCTTTTTTATAGCACAACATTCCTACCAAAAGATAAAGGAACGGGAAAATATAGAGCACAGAAGCCGAAAACCAATATGTACCGACAGCTTGAACGGAGATACTCAGTGTGCCATAAAGTGCACACACCATCAGCGCCAGGAAAAAATTTCTTTTCGTTTCACCATCAGTCTGACTAATTTTATAAATGCAAGCAAAAATCAGCGTAATTACAATAGATTGTACTGTTCTGATAAGAGGCAACCCCCCGCGCATCAAAACAATACACTGAAAAAATGAAACAACCCTTCCACCCCAAATTTGATAATGGTGCCCAAGGTAATCAAAAATCTGCAATAAATTATAATTCATTGCACTGGCATTTGGCTCCGTATAAAGATAGCCTAAACTTGCATAGCCAAAATCATCAAAATAATAAAATACCTGCCAATGCTGAAGCATTAGACAAATAAAAAAAATCAGAAAAACCAAACAAACTATTTTTTGGTTTTTATTGAATCGTTTTATAATTGTCAATTTTCAAACTTCCCTCTCTATTATTTTTCCTTTTGAAAATCACTGGTGTTTATCTCCACATATTTTATCTGTGTTATCGTCGAGAAGCGTTTCGATCTTAAAGCGCGGACGTCCCTTCACTTCGCTGTAAATTTTTCCAACATAAGTACCAACTACACCCAAGCACAACATTTGAATCCCTCCCAGCAGCCAGATAGAGCAGACGATTGCCGTCCAGCCGGAAACAGCATTCCCCGTAAAGTGGGAAATCAGCGCATAAAGAAGGCCAAAAACGCTCAAAATTGAAACCAAGATTCCCAGATTTGAAATGATTTTCAGTGGTTTTACACTAAAAGAGGTGATTCCATCCACCGCGAACGAAATCATCTTTTTCAGCGGATATTTACTTTCCCCTGCAAACCGCTCATGGCGATCGTAGTAGACATAATCACTTTTATAACCGATCAGGGGTACGATTCCGCGCAGAAAAAGATTGACCTCTTTGTATTCGGAAAGCGCTTCCAGCGACCGGCGGCTCATCAAACGGTAATCCGCATGGTTAAACACAATATCTACGCCTAGCTTTTGCATCACCTTATAGAAGCCTTCAGCCGTCGTCCTTTTAAAGAAAGTATCGGTCTCACGCTTATTGCGCACCCCATAGACCACATCGCAGCCTTCCTGATATTTTTCCACAAACTGCGGCAAAACGTTTACATCGTCCTGGAGATCGGCATCAAGACTGATGGCACAATCTGCTACTTCTTTCGCTGTCATCAATCCGGAAAGCAGCGCATTCTGATGCCCGCGGTTATGAGAAAGCTTCAGCCCGCTCACCCAATGGTTTTCCCCATGATATTTAGAAATCAGCTTCCACGTTTGATCGCGGCTGCCATCATCTACAAAGAGCATTCGGCTCTTTTGGTCTGCTAATCCCTGTTCTTCCATTCCTTCTAAAACTTTTGTCAGCTCTTTCACCGTCTCCGGCAACACTGCTTCTTCGTTATAACATGGAATTACAAAATAAACTGTTGGCATTTTTAAACTCCTTTATCTAATTTCCTTTGCTGTTTGATCCATCTTTTCCTTTGACGACTGCGAAAAACATAAACCCCTAAGATTAAAAACCCCGCAATTGAAATCAAAATACCAATTTTTAAGCCGGGTGTTTCATAATTAAATCGAATCTGTGCTTCACCGGCCGGTACTTTAACCGCCATAAATCCAACATTGACTTTTTCAATTTCAGCCGGTTGACCGTTTACGGTCGCACTCCATCCGCTCTCATAGGGAACGCTAAAGAAAATTAACCGGTCAGCGCTCGACTCAGCAACCGCTGAAAATCCATTGTTATCGGTCGTAAACGATGTACAGGCTGCTGCCGCACGCTCGACGCAGTCTTTAAAATAACTCTGCTGAGAAAAATCGGCTAGCTGAGGGGAATCCAAATGTGTAAGCCCGCTCTGCTGGGCAATGGCCGCCGCCTTATCATTTGGCAGGACGACCGCCTTTAAGAGGACCAAACAACGCTGTGATTCTGAAAGTTCATTATATTCCGCGCGTGTGATGAATTTTTGATAACTGAATCCCATCGGAATAAAATATTCATTTTCGTAAATATTGCTGCCGTTTTCGTTCGTAATATAAGTCCAGCCCGGCATGCGAGTTTGATTGGTTGCAGGATCTACAAAATTCTGTCCACGGGTAGTCGGATCAAACAGCCAGCGACAACTGGTAAAGCTGCGCAGCGCATAAACTTTCGTATCCGGACGGCTGGCAACATCGCGCTTGACGCCGATCGTGGGATAAAAGTCCATCACGCTGCCCGGCACAATGCTGTGAAAAGCCTGTATGGTCGGCATCTGCCAATACATCGGCAGATTGTCCATTCCGTCATAGACATCGATCCGAGAAAAAATATCTGAATAGGGAAGATCAATATCTTTTCCACCATTTAAAGCATAGGGAATCAGTTCATTATGGGTATCATCGCCCTGTGTTTTCCCGGTTGTAATAAAGAACCAACCATAAACGACCGAAATACAAGCGGTTCCCAAAATTGCCATTTTCATAAAGCGACGGCGGTTTTTCTGATACTCATGGAAAATGAGGAGCAGCAAAAGCAGGCTCAAAAGCGCAATGGCTACATAAGGCCAGAACCGACTCGGATATTTTTCCAGCCCATAGCTCCAAGTGGTTTCTTCCCCGCTGGTAACTTTCTTCACCATAAATCCAATCGGCAGTGAAATTCCCAGCGTGATGCCGATTGTCCATTTGATTGCCCTGAGCCAATCCACATCGGAAAGCTCCAAACTATGCACAGTCGCAAGACTCATCATCAGGGTAATCATATAGAACCAACGCGCATAATAACTGCTGTTAAAAAGTTGAAATGCATTGTTGAGCACTGGCACCATTGTCATGAAAAAGAGGATAAAGAGCAGCGTTTTAAGCCAATTTTTCTTTTTTCTCTGTAAAAATGCGATAACCCCGGTCATGCTAAACAGCGGAAGCCACGCGCCGAGCGAAGCCCATTGGCTGTTGGAATCCGGTGTGAAGTTAGCACGGGCAGGAAGATCCGGTGGGAAGAAAAAGCAGGAAAGGATATGCAGATACCGCTGTTCATTATCATAAAGCAATGCATACCACCCCTGCGAAGGGCTATTGACACGCGGATTCTGAACAATACAAAGGATAGTGGGCAAAAGGATCGCACAGGCACAAAGGACGCCCAAGACCGCCTCCAGCGCCAAAAATCCAAAGTCTCTTGCAGAAATCCGCCAATCTTTTTGAAAGAATCGGAGCAGCCAATAAATCAAAAGGAAAACGACCATTCCCACAAAGAAATAATAATTAATAAAAGCCGTGACAAAAATGAAAAACGCAAAAACGCCGCGCCGACGGCGGTACATATACTCGTCCAAAGACCACAGAAGCAGTGGGAAAAAGACGATCGCCTCATGAAAATGGTTAAAGAACACATTATAAATGGCAAAGCCGGAAAAAGCATACAGCATTCCGCCGAGGATCGCGCCTTCTGAAGAATGGACATACCGGCGTATGTAAATAGAACCGGTCATTGTGGCACAGCCAAACTTTAGAATATAAAGGGGCCCCATCAAATATGGAACCGCTTCGCTTGGGAATGGAATGGTCAGCCAAAAGAAGGGACTCCCCAAAAGATAGAAGCTATAGGATCCAACAAAATTAGCTCCAAGATCGGTTGTCCAGCTCCATTTAACATTTCCGCTGCGGATTGCATCGTGGCACATCTGATAAAACGGCACTTGCTGTACATTAAAATCACCGTAAAATAAAAAATATCCTTTATCATAAATGATAAATGGAAGAAAAAGCACTGCCGCCGTTAATATTCCATAGAGCAGCGCACGCAGAAGATAGGGCTTCTGTTCTAAACTCAAGCGCTTCAAAGGCTTAATCCTCCTTAAACGAATGATTGATACTGGAATATTATAACACATTCTGAAGGAAAAAAAAGCGTTGTTTCCGGGAAGCTTTTATAGAAATCCACATCCTTTTTCCTCTGCCTTTTTAGGCCGAAAGCATTGCCAAATTGGTTCCGTTGGTGGTACCATAAAAGAGCCCGCTTTAAGCGGAATTTTTTCGACAGGAGGAATCCTTTTGTTCCATTTTTTTGCGATGCTTTCCCGTATGAAATATATTCACCGCTGGGGTTTAATGCGTAACTCCCGCCCCGAAAATCTCTGCGAACACAGTTATGAAACTGCTGTTCTGGCACATGCGCTTTGTCTTCTGCGCAATCGGCGCTTCGGCGGTCATGTCAATGCGGAGCGAGCTGCTGCACTGGCTCTTTTTCACGACTGCACCGAAATTTTAACTGGTGATCTTCCGACGCCGGTAAAATATGGCAACCAGAAAATTCAATTTGCTTATAAAGAAGTCGAGCATGACGCCGCCGGAAGACTTGTCTCTCTTCTTCCAAAAGAACTGCAGGGGGACTACCGCACACTCTTTTTGCAGGACGCCCCTGGTGATGAGGAACTGCGTCCGCTGGTAAAAGCTGCGGACAAGCTCAGCGCGCTCATCAAATGCACGGAGGAAACAGGAACCGGCAGTCTGGAATTCAGCAAAGCAAAAGAGACTCTGCTCTCTTCGATCCACGCCATGCACCTACCGGAAGCCGAAGCCTTTCTGGAGGATTTTTTGCCGAGCTACCGACTCACGCTGGACGAATTGGAATCCCCCGCAGGAGGCAATCTTCAAAACTGATTTTTAGAATCCCCTGCTTATTTCGAAAGGAGCTTTAAGAATGGCTGATTCCCCTCTTTATAACGCATTACGCCATCATCTTTCCCTAGGACGGTCGTCTTTTCATACGCCCGGCCACAAAAATGCTTTTCTTCCCAAAGACCTGCTTTCTCTGGATTTAACGGAGCTGCCGGATACCGACAGTCTTTATGACGCCTGCGGCCCTATTTTGAAAGCTGAACAAAACGCTGCCCAGCTCTTTGGTGCAAAGCGCACGCTTTTTTCGAGTGACGGCTGCACGCTTTGTATTCAGACGATGCTTCATCTCGCCTGTCCAGAAAAAGGCAGGGTTCTTTGTTCCCGCAGAATTCACCGCTCCGCAGTAAACGCTATGGCTCTTTTAGGGCTGGAACCCGTATGGGTAAAGCCCCAAGAGCTGCTGCTCTATCTGCATTCTCCGGTACAGGTAAATGCCTGCTATGTGACCAGCCCGGATTATTATGGCAGAGTGCTCGATATTCCGGCTCTCGCAAAAGCCTGCAAAGAGAAGGGAATTCCACTCCTGGTGGATAATGCCCACGGCTCTCATCTCGCCTTTACGAACCCCGATCTGCATCCTCTTCATCTGGGTGCTTCGATGACCGCCGATTCCGTCCACAAGACGCTTGGCGTTTTAACCGGCGGTGCTCTGCTCCAGATTGGAGATGAGCAATTTTTAAAGAACGCCAAGAGTGCTATGGCGCTTTTCGGCTCTACCAGCCCTTCTTATCCAATTATGGCAAGTATCGATCTCACTGTAAAATGGCTTTCTGAGCACCCGAACGCTTTCGAGTCCGTAGAAAAATCCATCTTTAAGCTAAAAGAAAAAGCCTCTTCTTTTTCGATTCCTTCGATCAGCGACGACCCAACAAGGCTGACACTGGACGCTTCTTCCCATGGCTATTCCGGCGAAGAACTTGCCGAATTTCTGCGGAAAAACGGGGTCGAACCCGAAATGGCAGACAGCCGCTACTGTGTGCTGATCGCAACCCCGTGGAATCAGCCGGAAGATTTTGAGCGAGTCGAAAAAGCACTGGAGTTGTTTTCAGAACTCCCTCAAAAAGAAGTGCTCCCTTCTGATTCGGATCTGCCGGAATTAGAAGAGCTTCCGCCGGTCGTACTGCCGCTTCGCGAAGCAGTCTTATCCGAAAGCCACGAGCTTCCGGTAGAAGAATCGGTCGGCGCTATCTGTGCCGAGGCAGCTTGTCCCTGTCCGCCTGGAATCCCGGTCGTCATGCCCGGTGAATTAATTCTTCCGGAAGCCGCTTCTCTTTTAAAGGACTATGGCTTTTCTACTGTAAAAGTGTTATAATATCACTAGGTTTTTTATGATAAATTTTCAGAGAGATACGGAGGGTATTTTAAATGAAACTGATTCTGGCTATTGTGAGCAATGACGACGCCGCTGCTGTAAACCGCAGTCTGACCAAAGAGCGCTTTCAGGTAACAAAACTCTCGACAACCGGCGGATTTTTAAAAGCGGGAAATACCACTCTTATGATTGGTACAGATGACGATAAGGTTGATCATGTAATCGAGCTGATTGCTTCCCAGAGCAGCCGCCGCACGCAGCTTGTTCCCAGCGCCACTACGATGGACGTTGGCATGTACTCTTCCTTCCCCATCGAGGTTACCGTTGGCGGTGCGACCGTCTTTGTACTCGATGTGGACCGTTTTGAAAAGGTCTGAGCAGCCTTTATGAAGCTGCTTCTTCCGGAAAGCATCGGTTCCCAAAGGTTTCGGCAGGATTTAGAAGGTGCTTTTGAAAACGGCAGGTTCCCTCATGCGGTCCTTTTAGAGGGAACTTCGGATTCTACCCTGCCGATTGCAAAGCTGCTCGCCGCTGCCTGTGTCTGCACGGATGATACCGCGCGTCCATGCGGCCACTGTGCCGGATGCAAAAAGGCACTTTTGGACTGTCATCCGGATATTTCCCTGCTCTCAGGGGAAGGCGGTGCGCGGTCATTTCACAAAGAATCCATTACATTCCTGCGCTCCGATGCTGCCATTCGTCCTAACGAAGCTGCCTGCAAAGTCTATATTTTGGCAGATGCCCAAAATCTGAGCGAGCAAGCACAAAACGCACTTTTAAAAACGCTGGAAGAACCGTTTTCTGCGGTCCAGTTCTTTCTGACTGCAGAAAATGCTTCTGCACTTTTGCCTACCATTCGTTCCCGCGTACAGACTTTCCGTCTGGAATCAAAAATCTCCCAGCCGGATCCACTCTGCAAAACGCTCTGTGAAAAGATCTGCCATGGCGATGAATTTGGATTTTTGTGCGAATGTGCGCAGCTTTTTCGCGATAAATCCCATACAGATACCATTTTTCATGATATGATTCTACTTTTTCGGGATGCTTTGATCCTAAGATGCGGCGGAAAACCGCTCTGCGATCTGGAAAGTGCAAAGCTTCTCTCTAAAGGTTTGACAAAGGCAAAACTGTTCTCTCTTGTTCGCATTGCACAGGAAGAGCAGAATGCACTGCACCATAATGCAAATGTTCCTCTGCTGTTGACTCATTTTGCCTCTTTGATTTTTTCTGGGGAAGAATGAATTTAGGCAAGTCAGTAAAAAACAATTCTTAAAAATTGATTCCGGTGATATTCGGAAAAAGGAGAATTTATGGCCGAAGTAATTGGCATTCGCTTTAAAAATCAGGGGAAAATTTATTATTTTGACCCAAATGGGCAAATCGTTCATCTTGGAGACATGGCAATCGTAGAGACTACCCGCTGCATCGAATGCGGTGAAGTCGCCATGGAAAACCGGCATATAGAGGATTCTCATGTGGTTCAGCCACTTAAAAAGCTGATTCGTATTGCCACAAAAGAGGATCTTGAGCATCAGGAAGAAAACCATCAAAAAGAAAAGGTTGCTTTCGGGATTTGTGAAAAGAAAATTGCTACTCATAATCTTGAAATGAAACTGGTCGATGTTGAATATACTTTTGATAACAGCAAAATCCTTTTCTATTTTACTGCAGACGGCCGGGTGGATTTTCGGGAACTTGTCAAAGATTTGGCGAGTGTTTTCCGCACTCGGATTGAACTGAGACAAATTGGCGTACGTGACGAAGCCAAAATGTTGGGTGGCCTTGGAATCTGCGGCAGGCCATTTTGCTGCAGCCAGTTTCTCGATGGATTTCAGCCGGTTTCCATTAAGATGGCAAAAGAGCAGGGCCTTTCTTTAAACCCCACCAAAATCAGCGGGACCTGCGGCAGACTGATGTGCTGCTTAAAGTATGAGCAGGAAGCCTATGAGGATCTTCTTCATTCCACCCCCGCTCAGGGAAGCTTGGTCGCAACACCGGACGGACGCGGAATGGTTACCGGAGTAAATCTTCTCTCTGGAATCTTGCAGGTCCATCTTGATTCTGCTGCTGCGGACGCCGCTTCGGTGGGATACTCTGTGAAAAATTGTAAAATGCTGCGCCCTCCGCTCCCCCGCCAAAAGCAAAAAAAGAGCCCGCCAAAAGAAGATTCTGCTCCTGCAAAAGACGAATAGAGGAGCCGAAAACTGGCGATTTTTGTTAATTTTTTGCTAATTTATGTATTGTACCTTGCTTTTTTAGAAATGTATGGTAGAATAAAATTAATTTAGATTTGAATTGGAGGTGGATCCCAATGGCATATAAAATTACGGACGCTTGCATTTCCTGCGGCACCTGCGCTGGTCAGTGCCCGGTCGGAGCGATCTCTGAGGGAGACGGTCAGTTCGTTATTGACGAAGGTACCTGCATTTCGTGTGGTTCCTGCGCTGGCGCATGCCCTGTTGGTGCAATCGAGGAAGGCTAATTTTCCGAGATTTTTCGGGTTGAGTCTTTCAACAGAATTTTTTTGAGGCGGAGCGAAATAAGCCCCGCCTCAAATATTTTATACGGAGGTTTCTTATGGATTCCATCCTGTTGCCCGGCGAAAAGCTGGAACCTTTTGGAAGCGGAAATCAAGTGATTGTGAGCGCCATTCATCACTTTAGCACGGATACTATCCTGCTTGCAGATTTTTCCATGCCAAAAAAAGGATCTCGCTGTGCAGAGTTTGGCACGGGCTGCGGATTGATCTCACTTCTCTGGTGTCAAAAAAGTGCCCCCGAAAGAGTCTGGGCGATCGATTTTCAAGAAGATGCCTGTTCACAGGCGAGGCGCAGCGCCGCTCTTAATCATTTTCCAGAGATGAGCGTTCTTTCGCTGGATCTGCGCAAAATTTTGGAACTGCCCGCAAAAGAACTCCCTCTTCCGCTTAATCTTGATCTTGTTGCCTGTAATCCACCTTATCAGCCAACGGGCGCCGGGCAGCACAATCAAGTCCAAGGAAAGGCCTCTGCCCGCCATGAGACAGGCTGTACTTTTCGAGAAGTTGCTTCTGCTGCTTCTCGCCTTTTGCGCTGGGGTGGACGTTTTTTCTGCTGCCTCCCCCCGCGGCGCCTTGCAGAATCTTTTTGGGTTTTGCAAAGCGTTGGACTAGAGCCAAAAAAGATGCGGCTTGTACAGCATCGTGCCCAAAATCCACCGTTTTTATTTTTGTTGGAATCCCGCCGCGGTGGAAATTCCGGCATGGAAGTTCTCCCCACTCTAATTTTGGAAACAGAAAACGGCAGTTATTCTCCGGAAATGCTTAAAATCTACGGCGATTATAAAAACAAAAGCAGTCTTTCGGAAAATCCGGCAGCATCTTTAAAACAACAAGGAGGTTCCGTATGAGCGGAGTTTTATATATTGTAGGTACCCCTATCGGAAATCTGGGCGATTTTTCCCCCCGCGCAGTGGAAATTCTTTCGTCCGTTGACTTCATCGCCGCCGAGGATACGCGAGTCACGCTGCATCTGCTCAATCATTTTGGAATCAAAAAGCCTATGATCAGCTATTTTGAGCACAACAAATATGAGCGCGGAGAAGTTGTCCTTCATCGAATCGAAGCAGGCGAAAACTGCGCGCTGGTGAGCGACGCCGGCATGCCCGCAATCAGCGATCCCGGTGAGCTTCTGGTAAAACAGGCCGCCGAACACGGAATTGAAGTTTTTGCAGTTCCAGGACCGAGCGCTGTAGTTACCGCATTGGCAGTATCTGGTCTTCCAACTGGGCGGTTTACATTTGAAGGCTTTTTAAGCGTCAACAAAAAGAGTCGCCGGGATCACCTGGAAGAAGTTCAAAATGAAACACGAACCATGGTCTTTTATGAAGCGCCGCACAAACTTCTTGCCACTTTACAGGACATGTACGCCTGTTGGGGCGACCGGCCGATTGCTCTTGTGCGGGAGCTGACCAAAATCCATGAAGAAGTATTGCGCACAACACTCAAAGAAGCGACTGCTCACTATGAAGAAACCCCGCCCCGCGGAGAATTCGTTTTGGTCATCGGCGGAGCTGCGCCACAAAAGAAAACAAAAATTACGCTGGATGAGGGAATTCGGATGGCAAGAGCCTTAATGGAAAAAGGGGCTTCTCAAAGTGCGGCAGCAAAAGAGGTTGCACATAAAACCGGTCTTCATCGAAACGAACTTTACGAAAAGCTAACCAAAGAAGTATAAAATCTGCTGAAAAATCAAAAACCATTTGCGAAAAGTAATTTCGCAAATGGTTTTTCAATTTTTATGCTGACACAGAAGGACCGATTTTAAAATCTCTTCCAGCAAAAAAGCTGAATAAAAATCTTTTTAAATCTTTGTAAATAGATCACGGTAAATTATTTTTCATCCGGATAAAAGATCAGTCCTCCGCCCAAAACAAAGCAATCGGAATCATAAAATACGACTGCTTGTCCCGGGGTCACTGCACGCTGAGGTTCATCAAAATCCACCCGAACGGTATCATTCTCCTCCGGCGTAATCGTAGCTCCCGCAGGGCGCGCCTGATAGCGAATCTTCACCTGTACGTGAATGGGTCCTTCCGGTTTCTCAATTGAAACCCAATTGACCTCCGACGCATACGTAAACAAACGATATTGGGTGCCCTCCGGCCCTAAAACGACCTGATTTTTAGAGGGAATCAGCGCATCGACATACATTGGCTGTCCAAACGAAATTCCCAGCCCCTTGCGCTGTCCTACGGTATAATGAGTCAGTCCAAGATGGTGTCCGAGGACGTTCCCCTCTCGGTCGATAAAATTTCCGGGCTGAGAATCATGCCCACGATATTGTTTTAAAAATGCGTGATAGTCATTATCCTCTACAAAGCAGATTTCCTGACTGTCCGGCTTATGTGCCACCCGCAGCCCCGCCTCCTCAGCAATCGCCCGAATCTGCGGCTTCGTATAATTTCCCAGCGGCAGAAGCAGATGCTGCAGCTGCCCTTGTTCCAGGCAATAAAGCACATAGCTCTGATCTTTATCTGTCGGTGCCGCTTTTAGATAATAGCGGCCGTTTTCTAGCTCCCCTGTCAGCGCATAATGTCCGGTTGCGATATGATCAATTCCAAGCTCTCTGGCACGCTGAAGCATTGCGCCCATCTTCAAAAAACGGTTGCAGCGGATGCAAGGATTCGGCGTGCGCCCCTTTTCATATTCTGAAGCAAAATTTTCGATCACAGATTTTTCAAAAATTTCGGTAAAATTAAAGACCAAATGATCAATTCCCAGCTGATAGCAAACCATTCTAGCATCCTGCACATCACGAAACGAACAGCATCCGCCTTCGCGTGGGGGTGCGTCCGGCGGATCAATATGCAGGCGCAAGGTACAGCCTATAACTTCCCAACCTTCTTTTTGCAATAAAAGAGCGGCAACGCTGCTGTCCACGCCACCGCTCATTCCCAGTAAAACTTTTCGGTTCACGCTTTGGGCTCCTCCGAATCCTTCTGTACTTCGTCTTTGTTTTCTTCTGTTTCTGTAGGAACTTTTTCCGCTTCGGGGGCTTCAGCCGCAGCTTCTTCAGCTGCCTCCTCAGCCGCTTCTTCCGACACCTCTGCCGGATCTGCCGGGACATCTTCATTTGCATAATATTCGCAGTCCTGACACGAATCTTTTTCGCATCCGGCGCAAACATCCTCTTCATCTGCTTTTGCAAATTCTTCGCGCAGCTCATCCAGCTTATCAAAAGCACGTTTTAAGCGAGCTTCGCTCTCCTCTACAGCTCTGCAAAGCTGCTCGGTATTTCCGTTTTCGGGATCCCGAAGATGTTCAAAATAATATTTTCCCAGAGCGGCATAAGTGCGTTCGGTATTTTCCCGCTCATTTCGAATCACAACTCGTATCCGGCTGATCATTGCTTTTCGGCGGTTTGTTTCGATCATGGAATCAACTGCACTGGAAATCGTTTTCCCTGCATAGGACAAAGCTTTTCCGAATTCGTTCAATACATCCATTGAAATACCTCCCTGCCGCACTTTTAAGCTTTTGTGCGGGATTTTCTTTTAATACGATTTTCTGGTTTTCTGGCTTTATTATATCGCATTTTTAATAAAAATAACAGTATTTTTTCTGGAAGTAGGCAAAGCACGGATTTTGTGTTATAATAAACGATAACTTCTGGAAAAAAATCGATTCTTTTCCTTATGGGGGTGTAAAAAGATGTCGACAAAAATAACAAAAGAAATCATCTGCCCTTCCTGCGGAAAATCTGATTCCATTGGAATGTTTCAGAGTATCCGCTCGGACGACGAAGAACTGCGCAAAAAGATTATGGACGAAACGCTTTTCGACTGGAACTGCACTCACTGCGGATGTTCGGCGGAATTTGTCTATCCGTGCCTCTATCATGATATTTCTCATTATTTAATGGTTTATCTGGTGCCCGAAAAAGAAGAAAAATCATTAAAAGACGTAAAAGTTGCTTCTGAATTTCCGCAGCTTTCCGAGCTGAGCAAACGGGCAGTTACGACTTTGCAGCAGATGAAGGAAAAAATTCTGATTTTTGAAAGCGGCCTCGATGACGTCGCCGTTGAAGTTGTCAAGGCAGGCATGAAAGCAGTTGCAGAGAAAAAGCACCAAAATCCGGTCGAAAAGGGATTATTCTGCTTTTTCGATCCAAAAGATCAGCGGATCGGATTCCAGTTTTTTCTCAAAGGGCAGGAAGAACCGCTAAAACGCGCGGTAAGCATGAACACTTATAAAACCGCTCTTCATATCGTCAACTCTTGCTATGAATCAAACAAGGATGATTTTATTCAGGTGGACAACCATCTGGCTGAAAAGATTTTGGAACGTTACCAAAATGAGGAAGCTGCTTCCTCCAATCAAGAATTAACAAACGATTGATAAAATTTCTTTTTAGGAGGACTTTTATTTTATGTGCGGATTGACAGGTTTTACCGGAGAGGTACTTGATTATAACGAAGTTATCGGGAAAATGACCGATGTAATCACCCATCGCGGGCCGGATTCCAGCGGCGTTTATACAGATGACGGCATTTGCATGGGATTTCGCCGCCTCTCCATCATTGATATTGCCGCAACCGGCGACCAGCCGATTTACAACGAAGACAAAAACTTAGTGATCACCTTTAACGGTGAAATTTATAATTATCAGCAGCTGCGCGAAGAACTGATCGGTCTTGGCCATCAGTTCTACACCCATACCGATACCGAAGTCATTCTGCACGGTTTTGAAGAGTGGCAGGAAAAGGTTTTGGATCGGCTGCGCGGAATGTTCTGTTTTGCGATCTGGAATCGTCAGGAAAAAAGTCTTTTCATTGCCCGTGACTTCTTTGGCATTAAACCAATGCACTATGCGATGGTCGACGGTCATCTTGTTTACGGCAGCGAAATTAAATCGATCTTGGAATTTCCGGGATTCGAAAAGAAACTGAATCTTAAAGCGCTCGACAGCTATCTTTCCTTTGAATATGTCGTACCGCCTCAAACCATGTTCGAAGGAATTTCCGTACTTTTGCCCGGCCATTATCTCTGGTATAAAGATGGAAAAGTCACCACGACCCGCTACTGGGAGCCGAAATTTGAGGAAGACGATTCTATCACCGAAGAACAGGCAGTCAAGATGATCGAAGATGTCTTTGAAGACAGTGTGCAAGCGCACCGAATTGCCGATGTAGAAGTTGGCTGTTTCCTTTCGAGCGGTGTAGATTCCAGCTATGTTGCCTCCTATTTTGGCGGACAAAAATCCTTTACCGTCGGATTCGGTGAGGATATTCGCTACAATGAAATCAGCTATGCACAAGATCTTTCCAAAGAAGTTGGACTTGAGCATCATTATAAACTGATCAGCCCGGAAGAATACTGGGGCAATATCAAAAAAGTCCAGTATCATATGGATCAGCCCGAGGCGGATGCTTCCTGTATTGCACTGTATTTTGTGAGCAAAATTGCCAGCCAATATGTAAAAGTCGTCCTTTCCGGTGAAGGTGCAGATGAGCTCTTCGGCGGATACAATATTTACCATGAGCCGGATGATATGGCCGGCTATAAAAGGATTCCCCGCCCGATCCGCAGAGCGCTTGCAAAGCTTGCAGAAGCAATGCCCTTCCGCTTTAAGGGCAAGAATTTTCTCATTCGCGGCGCGCAGGATATTGAAGAAAGCTTTATCGGCAACTGCAGCATGATCACCATGAAGGAAAAGCGTGCGATTCTCCGTCCGGAGATTCCGGTATACCGTCCGCAGGAACTCACAAAGCCCATTTATGATCGGGTAAAAGATAAGGACGATGTCACCAAGATGCAGTATCTTGACCTGCACGTCTGGATGGCCGGCGATATTCTTTTAAAAGCAGACCGCATGAGCATGGCAAACTCACTAGAGCTTCGAGTTCCATTCCTTGATAAAGATGTCTGGGAAGTTGCCCGCCATCTGCCCAAAAAGCTGCGGGTAAATTCTCAGAATACAAAATACGCCATGCGCAAAGCCGCCGAGCGCCATTTGCCGCAATCCACCGCTCAGAAAAAGAAGCTAGGATTTCCGGTACCGACTCGGGTGTGGCTGCGGGAAGAACCTTATTACACCATTGTTAAAAATGCTTTTCAGAGTGAGACTTCCAAAAAGTTCTTTAACCCTGATGCATTAATTAAGCTGCTCGATGAGCATAAAGCCGGAAAAGTTGATAATAATCGTAAGATCTGGACTATTTTCGTCTTTTTGATGTGGTACGATGTTTACTTTAACGGTGCTTCTCATGAACCCGGCAGCGAACCTGTGATGTCCAAATAAGATTTCTAAAAAAGCTAAAAAGTACCGCCTTTAAAATGGCGGCATTTTTTAATTTTATACTATTTTTTTTCGAATTTTGGAAAATTTTCGAAGAAGTTGTCTTTTTTTCTTCTTTTTATTTTTAGGGGTTGCTTTTTAAGAACTTTTATCGTATGATAATCACGCTCTCTTTATAAGTTCTTTATAAAAGGAGCTCTTTTTGCGGTATTTTACCGTCTCGGTCAGTCGCAATTCCCTGACCTAAATTAAAACACGGAGGGACTATTTCTATGCAAAAACAAAATCGTACCGTCTATTTTCTATGCCAAAGCGCACTGATTGCCGCCGCTTATGCGGTCTTGACCCTTGCCGCGGCCGCGCTTGGTTGGGCCTACGGTCCAATACAGTTTCGCTTTAGCGAAGCGCTCACCGTTTTGCCTGCCCTAACTCCGGCTGCAGTGCCAGGACTTGCTGTTGGATGCTTTCTAGCAAATCTCGGCAGTCCTTTAGGCCCGGTTGATTGGATCTTCGGGACACTTGCTACCCTTTTGGCAGCATTATGGAGCCGTTCTCTGCGCCATATTAAGGTACGCGGAGTACCTGTTTTGGCGCCGCTCCCACCGATCATCTGCAATGCCGTAATTATTGGCCTTGAGATTGCCTGTCTCGGAGATTCCGGCTTTTCAATGAGTGGATTTTCTATGGCGGCTTTTTTACCAAATGCACTTTATGTTGGCTTGGGAGAACTGGTGATCTGTTATGGTCTGGGACTGCCGCTTCTCTATATTCTAGAACATGTTTTGCAAAAGAACAGTCATTTAAAAACACTTTTCCCTCAAAATTAATTATTTTGAGAAGGAAGTTGCTTTGATTGAGGTGTCAACAAAATGTCTTCCAAGATTCGCTCCCCGTTCCGCAATACACCGCCGATCCGGCTGATTGTGCTTAGCTTTATGCTTGTAATTTTAACAGGGACTATTCTGCTGATTTTTCCTTTCTGCAGCCGTAACGGCAGCTTTACTGCTCCGATCGACGCACTTTTTGTTGCGACTTCTGCAACATGCGTAACCGGGCTGTCTCCTTTTGATACTTGGACGCACTGGAATGAAGTCGGCCAGTTGGTCATTATTCTTTTGATTCAAGTCGGCGGCTTGGGGTTGGTTACTTTTACGACGGGCGTTACCATGCTGCTGCGCCGCAAAATGGGACTTAAGGAACTACGGCTCGCTGTAGAAAACGCCAATGGAGAAAGTGGTTTGATCCGTCATTTAATCCGCATTACGCTCGGCTTTACTTTCTCTTGTGAATTGCTTGGTGCCCTTCTGCTCATGATTCGCTTTGTTCCAATTTATGGCCCCTATGGAATTTGGATTTCTGTTTTTACTGCAATCTCTGCTTTTTGTAATGCCGGATTTGATATTTTGGGTCTTTCTAATCCTGGTCAAAGTCTAATTCCCTATGTAGCAGATCCTTTGGTTTGTGTCACTGTTGCAACACTTCTCGTCGTCGGCGGACTTGGATTCGTCGTGGTGAGCGATATTTTCTATGCAAAAATTCGGCCGCACCTTCTGCATCAGGATCATCTGCATCGTCTTTCTCTCCAATCAAAATTGGTTCTTTACTGCAGTACCGCTCTTCTTCTTGTCGGTGCCATCTTGTTCTTCTTCTTGGAGGATCATAACACCCTTGAGGGACTTTCTCTCGGTGCAAAGATCAACGCTTCTTTCTTCCAGTCTGCGAGCGCAAGAACCGCCGGATTTGCTTCTGTTCCTATCGCGTCTGAATTAGACATCACAAAAATTGTCACAATTCTTTTGATGTTTATCGGCGCCTCGCCGGGATCAACCGGAGGTGGTATTAAAACAACCACTTTTGTTGTGCTTGTCTTTACTGTAATTTCCGTACTGCACAACAAGACTTATACTGTTATTCAGCATCATCGGGTCAGTCAGCACATTGTTTACCGTTCCCTTGCAATCTGCAGTGTAGCGCTTTTGACCGTCATTTTGACAACTTGCGTCATTACTTTCTGCGATCCCATTAATGGCATCGATGCTTTATTTGAATCCACCAGTGCTTTTGCGACCGTAGGACTTTCGGCAGATGTTACTTCAAGGCTTACATTTTGGCCAAAACTTGCACTCTCATTCACGATGTATCTCGGCAGAGTTGGTCCGGTCTCTTTGGGACTTTCGATGCTTTTGCATAGGCACCAAGATAAAGATATCATTCGAACGGACTGCATCCTGCCGGAAGCTAAAATTAGTGTAGGATAAATTGAACCTTTAAAATCAGCAAAGCAAAATAAACTCTTTTCTCTTTGCTGATGATTTTAAAAAGGCTCCGACGTTGTAATAGAACAACGCCGGAGCCTTTTATTTTATGAAATTTAAGTTCATTTATAATCTTTTTCTCTTTTCGCCGCTGAAACTTTTTTACAAAGTTCCAACCATTGACACCCTGGGCAAAATTCTTCCAAGCGATCAAGAGCAAGTTTCCTTGTCCGATCAGAAAATTCTTTCCAGCTAACTTTCTCCCCGGGAGAAAGTTTTATTTCTTTCAAGACCAATTGATCAAACAACAACGGGTGATCGGACTCACAACGGCTTCCCCTTCGGTGTGGACAAGTCTTACAAAGGTCGTCCGCTCCCTGTGCGATCTCGATCTGCGTTTCCGGGTGCGCTTTAAGAAGCGCTGCCGTTCGGCTCATATTGTTCGTAAATTCACCGCTGTAGCCTTCCCCAACAAAATTCAGAAGACACAGTCCATGGTGTGGCCGCAAATACATTTTAAGCCGCCGGATTACAGCGCGGATTGATTCTTTTGAGCGCTTTTTCCAACTGTGGAACAAGAACTGCTACTGCCGCAATTTTAACGGCGTCACCAGGCAAAAACGGCACAACACAAAGTAGTAAAGCGGAAAGCGGCGGTGTATGGGTAATAACAACAAACCAAGCCGTCCCAAACGCATACAGCACGATTGTCCCTAAAATCATACTTAGTACCATTCCTATCACTTTTTTTCTGCCTTGTGCATTCTTCCCAAAGTGCTTATAAAGTACTCCGCTCAATGCAACTAGTGCAAGGTATCCTACCAGATATCCTCCCGTAGGACCTACAAGCTCCCCTACCCCAGAACTGTATCCCGCAAAGACCGGCAATCCGACGGCGCCCAGAATCAGATAAACAAGCTGACTCAAAGTTCCGTATTTTGTTCCGAGCAAAACTCCCGCCAGCATAACGGAAAAAGTAGCCAGAGAAATCGGTACCCCACTCGGCATCGGAATCGAAAGCGGCGCTAGCACACAGGTAATTGCCGCACACATCGCGCAGAAAATTAAATTTTTTGTAGACTCTTTCATCATGATTTTCCCCCTCTTAAAAAGCATTTTTATTATAATCCTTCCTATTTTAATTGTCAACAAAGTGCTAAAATGTAGTTGACAATTATTTTTTTTGTCTTATAATAAAAATCATGATTCCGCGAGACAGAAAGGTTGGATTTAAATGGAATTAATTTGCAATTTAAAAAGCCGTCTTTTAAACGGCGGCGAACAAGTCTGCCGTAAAGAGGCATTGGAATTAATGAAAGCCCCTTTAGAGGAACTCACAAGTGCTGCAAGAGAGCTGCAGCAAAAACTTTGCGGGACTTCTTTTCATCTTTGCACCATTATCAATGGAAAAAGCGGACGCTGTAGTGAAGATTGCGCTTACTGTGCGCAGTCCTGTCGTTTCCATACAGGTGCCGACGTCTACGGCGTTCTTCCTCCGGAAGAAATGGCCAAAAGCGCTCTCAATAATTATCAGCAGGGAATCCGCCGCTTTTCGATTGTTACCTCCGGCCGAGCGCTCACAAATAAAGAAGTAGACGAAGTCTGCGAAGGCTTTTCTGCAATCCGTAAGGCATGCCCAATTGGACTTTGTTCTTCTAATGGATTGCTCACCCTCCCGCAGCTCAAAAAGCTGAAAGCAGCCGGTGTAACCCGCTATCACTGCAATCTGGAAACTTCGCGCCGCTTTTTTCCGTCTATCTGCTCCACCCACACTTACGATGAAAAATTACAAACCCTGCGCTGGGCAAAAGAAGCCGGCATGCAGCTTTGCAGCGGTGGAATTCTCGGAATGGGAGAAACCATGGAGGACCGCATTGATATGGCATTGACTTTACGGGAATTAGGTGTCGATTCTGTTCCAATGAACGTATTAAATCCGATTCCGGGCACTCCTTTGGAAAATTGTCCTGCACTCCTCTATGATGAGATTCGCCGTACTGCCGCAATTTTTCGATTTCTGCTGCCTAAAAAACAAATTCGCATGGCCGGAGGCCGCGCTTTGTTCCCAGACAAGGGACTTGCCCTGATGGAAAGCGGCCTAAATGCCGCTATTTCCGGCGATATGCTGACTACTTACGGAATCAGCCCTAAAGATGACTTTTCCTTGGCCGAAAAAGCGGGCTATCACACAATCCGCTCATAATTTTATTGTTAACTTATTTTTAAAATATAGTTGACAATAAGGTAAAACGCGTCTATACTAAAAATCGTTTGAACCATTTGAACAGGAGAATCAGTATGAAAATCAAAAATCGCACTTATTTGATGGTAGTATCAGGACTTTGCGTCGCTCTAACCGCTGTATGTGCACAGCTGATCGTAATTTTGCCATTCACTCCGGTACAGATCACATTGTCTGTCTGCGCCGTTTACATGACCGGCGTCCTTTTACCAAAGCGCTGGGCTGTCTATTCTCAGCTTGCTTATATTTTGCTGGGTGGAATTGGTATCCCGATTTTTGGAAAATTCTCTGGTGGATTAGGCGTTCTGGCAGGCCCCACCGGAGGTTATCTCTTGGTTTATCCCATTATGGCGCTGATTGTTGCGGCAATATTGGAAAAATTCTCAGAGCGCAATCCTCTTCATTATATGTTGGCAATGTTTATTTCTCTGGTCGTCTGCTACATAGGCGGCTCTATCTGGTTCTGCTTTGTAGGCCATGTTGACCTGATGAAATCATTGAGTCTAACTGTTTTGCCATTTGTTCCGTTTGATTTGATTAAGATCGTTTTCTGCGGATTTCTGGCACAGGCGTTAATAAAAGCTCTTTCAAAACAAAAGCAACTATTTGCTTGATACAAAATTGCAACGGCAAAAAGGCCCGGATTTAAAAAATCCGGGCCTTTTTGTATTCTGTATCGTCAATTCATTAAAGGGTCCGCCCAATCGCTTCGGCCACTTTTGCAGCATGCTGAAAAAGTGCTGCATACTGTTCAAACGTCAGCTGCTGCGCCGCATCGCTCATCGCTTTTTGGGGTTCAGGATGTACTTCTACAATCAGCCCATCTGCTCCCGCAGCAACGCCGGCTAAAGCCAAAGGCTCCACATAGCGCTGCTTGCCAGCCGCATGAGAGGGATCTATGATAATCGGCAAGCTGCTGCGCTCTTTTACCACCGGCACGGCAGAGACATCCAACGTATTGCGGGTTGCTGTCTCAAATGTACGAATTCCACGCTCACAGAGGACGACATTTGAATTGCCTTCGCTCAGAATATACTCGGCGGCATCCAGCCACTCTTCGATCGTAGAGGCCATTCCACGCTTTAAAAGTACCGGCAGACCACTGCGGCCAAGCTCTCGCAAAAGGCGGAAATTCTGCATATTCCGAGCACCCACCTGCAGCATATCACAATATTTTCCCGCAATTTCAATTTGCTCGTAATCGGTTACTTCACTGATTACAAGAAGGCCCGTTTCATTTGCAGCTTCACGAAGAAGGCGATATCCTTCATCTTCCAGCCCCTGAAAAGCATAGGGGCTTGTTCTTGGCTTATATGCACCGCCACGCAGAAATTGTGCGCCGGCTTTTTTAACGCCCTGTGCTGCCGCCATAATTTGCTGCTCACTTTCCACTGCGCAGGGACCAGCCATCATTACAAGTTCTTTTCCGCCAATTATTACATTTTTTATCTTTACCTTACGCCCTTCCGGAACCATCTCACGACTTGCAAGCTTATAGCTATGCATAATCGGCACACATTTTTCTACTCCATCCATCAGTTCCAGATTTTCAGTCTCTAAGCGGCTTTTATCTCCAAGAACCCCAATAATGGTTGCCTGGCTTCCGGTAGAAAGGTTTGCTCCCAATCCTTTGTTTTTTAAAACTGCAATCACTTTCTGGACTTGATCGTTTGTGCAGTCCTTTTTCATTAAAATAATCATTAAAAATCGCCTCTCTTTTAAAATTTTATAATTTAAAGCTTAGACTCATTAAAGTGTCATTTGTAAAAAAACAACCACCCTATTGGGTAGCTGCTTTAAAGTGTTGGCATTTACCTATTTTCCCGGGCCGTTACCAGCCAAGTATCTTCGGCGCAAGCGAGCTTAACTTCTGTGTTCGGAATGGGAACAGGTGGACCCTCGCCGCTATCTGCACCAACTAATGTCATTTCCTGACGACTTGTTTATAATACCATACCCATTCCGAAAATGCAAGCTTTTTTTCAAATTTCTTTGACTTTTTTTAAAGTTCCATCTCTGTATTCTCCAAAATATTTCTACAAGCGGCAAAAATACCGATACTAGCAAGGGCATTCCAAAAAATTGCAGGCAGCCCACAAACCCAACCTGGGATTTGGGGAAGGAACTGTGATACAAGATATCCGCTGGCAATAACCCCCGGCAAAACAATCACCATCAAGACCAACAGATAAAAGATCACGATCAGGCCCTTATTTTGCACACGCCCAAAAAGGCGCTCAGACAAGACAGAAACAGAAATAAAGGCCATTCCCAAGGTGCCGAGGCAAAGCGCACAAGAAATCGCAGTAAGCGGATTGCCCCGAAGGACAGCGCACATTACGGTAAAAAGGATCACGGCATCTACAAACGGTTTGATGATAGAAGTCAGCACCGCCCAAAGAAGTTTTTTAAACGGTTTTTCCGGCACCAAATAAATGTATGGTTTTACAAGTTCCAAAGTCCAAGGGCCTGAAACCTGCATAAAATATTCCACATATCCCGCGATAATCAAGCACATCATCATTAACATACCGGACGACATGTCTTCTTCTGCGGCAAAATTTATCTCAATGATTTTGCTGACTACAAGACAAATTGCCAAACAGGCAACGGTTGATTTCCCGACAAAAGGCAATCTATCCTTGCGGCGCATTTCCAAAATATGCTTATAAAAAAAGGTGCTTGCTCCCCAACCGCCATTGAGTCCGGTTTTATTGACACGAATTTTTCGGCTGCGCAGAGCAGCATTAGCAGAAGTACGCCCTGATTTTGCTGCACGCTGAATCGCATAATTATGCTCGGTCATATCGAGCACGTCTTCATAATAATCTGCATCACTTTTTATAAACGCGATAATGATTCCCAGTAAAGCCAGTACAAAAACGCCGATCAAAATCAACGCACGAAAAAAATTCTTCCCAATCAATGCAAAAACCGCACCTTTGACCCAACCCGCTATCGGAATCCATTCTATTTGTGGGCCTGCCATTGCTGTGAGCATAGCATCCAGTGAAAATCCGCTCTGCCAATAAGCAAAGAGCAAAACCAACGCTGCACAAACTGGAATCATCGTAATAATTCCCCGCGCAATCTGTACTTTACGGTCATCTTGATTGGTCACGCTATAAAGCAGCAGTGACAGCACCTGCGCACTAAACGCCACTAACATTACACCGAAAATCATCAACAACATATCGACTGTAGAAATTGAAAAGTTCTGCATCAGCGTTGCAGAATAACAAACCAAAAACAGCATTGTAATAATTGTGCTGCCCATTTGTTTAATCAACCCATAAATCAAGATTCGCTTTGAACTTAACGGCGAAACAAACAAATAGTTTACATCGCTCATGGAAAAAAAGGTTGCCCCTCGCTGTAAACCAGCATAAAGATTACTGCACAAAAAGAAAATCAAAAGTGCCAGATAGCCAGCCTGCAAATAACGAATATCCATTGCATGCTGACGCTCTGATGCAGAAAATGCCCCCATGACCAACATAACGACAAAGAACGCTGTAATCACTATGTATAAAACCAGTTTTGCTGGCTTATGCAGCAATTCTTTGAAGCCATTTTTGATCTCTTTGCGCATTAGATATCCAATGGCATTCATGCTTTTTCCTCCTCGTCTTCCTGCGGCCCCTGAGGATTTCCTTCCGTAATTTGAAAAAACGTCTCTTCCAAATTTTCTCCGCTCTCTTCAACTTCTTTCCGGGTGCGGATTGCTGCAATTTTTCCATTCATCATAATTAATGCGCGGTCCCAAAGTTCTGAAACGCTGTCCAGCATATGCGTAGAGACTAAGATGGTACAACCTGTCTGTTTTAATTCCTGCATCATCATCTTCAGCTCTTTGATGGCATGCGGATCAAGTCCAATCAGTGGTTCATCAAGCAAAATCACTTTTGGACTCGGCAACAGCGCACAGGCAATCGAAAGCTTTTGCTGCATGCCTTTCGAAAGTTCCTTGCCTAATTTTTGCCGTTTATCGGAAAGTTCAAGGCGTTCTAACAAATGATCTGTTTTCTCTTTCCAATTTTCCACCCGGTATGCCCTGCCGATAAATTCCATATGCTCCTCTACCGTAAGCATTTCAATAGGAGCGGGTAACTCCGGAATATATCCAAAACATTTCTTTGCCTCTGTGCTTTTATTTGGATTTCCACAAACGGTAATATTCCCATGAAAGCGCAAAAGCCCTGCAATACACTTGATTGCCGTACTTTTTCCTGCGCCGTTTGGTCCGATCAAAACCGCAATTTCCCCCGGATAGACCGTAAATGAAATGTCATCGTTTGCCTTTAACTTTTTGTACTGTTTCGTCAAATGTGATACTTCCAGCATCTTTTTCCCTCTTCCTTTTTCCTTGGCTGTCTATTCCTAAAAATAAAACAGATCTTCAAATTTTACGTCCAATGCAACACAGAGAACCAGCGCAAGTTTTGCGGTAGGACTAAATTGTCCGGTCTCAATGGAGCTGATCGTTTGTCTGGAAACGCCCACCATCTCGGCAAGTTCACTCTGAGATAGATTCTTTTTCGCACGTGCTGTTTTTAAATGATTTTTTAAAACAAGTTCTTCTTTCAATATAGATCCACCTCATTTTCAAGGTGTCGGTGACATAATTGATAAAATCAGATAGCAAATGGACGCAACAGCAGCACAAATCGTTACAACTAATTCTCCTTTTGATTTTCCCGTCCGGTACTTACCAAACCCTTCCGCAGCTAAAAATCCCCAGAACAATGTAAAAACTTGATTGTTGGTATGTCCGCGAAATAAATTATAAATCATCAAGATTGCTGCTAAAATGACAAAAACAATCTCTCCATAATATCTGCCGCGTCCTTCTATATACTCCTTGCCCTCATCGCAATCTTCCAACCGACTCTTTTTTAGAATTTCTTCCTTCTTCATCCTTTCACCCCATTGTCAAATATTCATAAATAGCAGACCCAAGCGCCAAAAGTGCCAGTGCTCCAAATAAAATTCCATATGCCAGCTCATGTTTTTCTTTTAATTTAATTCCTTTATAAAAATGAATGGAAGCTATGCTGACAAACATGAGACTGTATAGATCATACCAAGGCTGATTGGTGCAAATTTTGACAACCATCAAAATCAATGCAAAAACCAGCATGCAAAAAACTGAAATTCCGCTTCCTTTCTGCATAATTTGCATTTCTCTTTCGTCGGGATGATGTTTTTTCTCATTTTTCACTTTTTCTAAAACTTTATCGCGGTTCATCGTATCCCTCCAATCAAAAACGACAAGTTTACTTGTCTTATATCTTATCATGGACAAGTTTACTTGTCAACGGCAACAGCAAATTTTTAATCAAAAAAAGCACTGAATCATAATCCAGTGCTTTTTTATTTAATTAGCAGGTTCCACAAACTCCAGCAGGATTTTTGTCATCAAATCCTTTTTCCCTGTTTTATAATATCTCCAGCAAAAAAGTGCAGTTACAAGGCCTCCCAAAGTACAAACAATCATGTCCGTCATTGTATCGGTAACCCCGGTCGTTTTGACCAGCTGCGGATCGTATGTTCCGCCGCTGACCAAAGAAGCAGTAAATTCATAGATTTCCCAAAGCTGCCCCAATGCCATAGAAGAAAGCAGTGCTGCCCATGAAACACGAGCTCCATCCGTTTTCTGAAGTCGATGATTCGGTTTTAAATAATAATAAAAAAGTGATTGACTGCGTTTCAAATCTTCCGCTTGAACATTTTCTGCTTGAAACAGATGCGCCGTTCCAGACTTTAAAAGGCGAAAACTGTACCCGTCCGGCGGAAATTATACGTGTGTATGATGAAACGTGCTGTCTGCGCGGTATACCGGACAATTTTTATG
>ENA-UOOK01001610-UOOK01001610.1-fermentation-metagenome-genome-assembly--contig:-NODE-1610-length-29462-cov-47.255177_pt1 | contig 29462 bp, 24 predicted proteins | sample MGYA00245777_ERZ724023 | MGnify/ENA primary metagenome ERZ724023 (study PRJEB28704, sample SAMN03018312) | fermentation metagenome | biome: anthropogenic terrestrial biome; feature: soil...
GTCAACATATTAAACTTAACTTAACTCGTTTAAGTGATGGTGCAAGTAAAGATTATTGGGCAACAACAGATAATAATGGGGAATATCAATTGCAAATCAACCTTTTTTCAGGTAATTATACAGGTCAAGCAACATACTATGGAAATGATATATATCTAGCTAGTAATAGTAGCTTAGCTAAAATTATTGTATATAATCAAGTTAAAAACCCTACTTTAATTAGTGCTGATAGTTTTCAACATCCTTATGGTAGTGGACTTAATTTCACTGGAAAATTAATTTCTAAATCTACAGGCAGTCTCTTAGTTGGTCAACATGTGAAATTAACATTATCACGTACTAGTGATGGTGCAAGTAAAGATTATTGGGTTACAACTGACTCTTTTGGAGAGTACCAACTTCCAATAAACTTATATCATGGAAGTTATAAGGTAACCTGTACTTATTTTGGTAATAATCAGTATGATTTTTCAACTTGTAATTCAACTATTATTGTATATTAAATAATTTTTTTTTTTTTATGTGATTTTATTAATCAAAAACTTGTTTTTTTATATTTTTTTTATGTGATTTTATTAATCAAAAACTTGTTTTTTTATTTTTATTTTTTATAGGGATTTTTATGGTTTTATATAAAGTTTTCCCTATTTCTTACCAAAACATTTATATAAGGTTTTTGGAATATATTATGTCTGTAAATCACCATTTACATATTAATTTATTAACTACATTGCTAAATAAGCCACCATAATTTAACAATGCAAAATTGTAGAATTATTATATAAAAAAATATCTACGGTTTATTTTACATCTTTAGCACTAATAGTCAATTAATTAAAATATTATTAGAAATGGTTGATTAATAAAAAAAGAGAGGTGAAGGATGATAAATGATAAACTAAAACTTGTATTACTCCTAACTTTTTTAGGAGCTATTGTTTTAGCTGGTATAACGGGAATATCCGCAAGTAGTGACACTAATGATACTACTACAGGGACGAGTAATACCATCAATTCAATAAGTTTAAACCCACATAATACAAGTGAGATTAGCTCATCTAATTTATTAACTTCAAATAGTAATAACTACAATAATAATGTAGATAATGAAAATATAAGCACACAACAAGAATATAATACAATAAATGATACAACCACCTATTCACAGGTAAACACCAATAATAAGACATTAACAGAAACCATCAATAATAGTGAATATAACACTATTAACAATACAAGCACATTAAATAGTGATAATACACTCTCCAATATTACCAAAGAAGATGCTAATAATGTATCAAAAATTAATGATACATTAAATACAATTAATAGTGGAAATAATACTAATACAATCATTATTAGTGGTAATTTCACACAAGATTTTGGTAAAGGTGGAAATTTCACAGTACAACTTGTAGATGAAAATGGAAACCCTATTGTGGGCCAGCATATAGCATTAAATTTAACTAACCCTCAAAATGGTTTAAGTAAAATTTACTGGGTAACAACAGATGTAAACGGTTATGCATTTTTAGAAATTAACCTTGCTGTTGGTAATTATACTGCAAGTGCCTATTATTATGGGAATGAATATTATAATCCATCAAAAGGTGCAGTAAATACAATTAAAGTTACTCCTAAAAAAGAGAATTTAAAAGATCCAAACCTCATAAGTGGTGATATAACTATCATTTTTGGTAAAGGAGGTAACTTTACAGTACAACTTGTAGATGAAAAAGGAAACCCTATAGTAGGTCAACATATAGCATTAAATTTAACTAATACCTTAAATGGTTTAAGTAAAATTTACTGGGTAACCACAGATATAAATGGTTATGCAAATTTAGAAATTAATCTAGTGCCTGGAAACTATAGTGTTAAAAGTTCATATGCTGGAAATACTGAATATGGATCTTCTGAAGATAAATTTAATACCATAATTGTAAATAATGGTGCAATTAGTAATGGTACTGATAATAACACTGACACTACTAATAATATAACTAATGGTGTAAGTATAAGTGATATTATAAGTAAAGCAAATGAAGTTGCAGACTTCGTTAATAATAATCATAGATTGCCAAATTATGTTACAATTAATGGAAAAGAATATACAATGGCAGAATTTGCATACTTATTAACAAGTGCAATTAGTGGAATCAATAGTGGTTCTACAGGTAATATAACACCAATAAATGTTACTCAAGGAAATAATGCATCTAGTAGTATAAATGGTGTTTTAAGTTTAACTGAACTTGTAAATATGGCAGAACGTATAAAAGCTTACATAGAAGCTAATGGTGTTACACCAAAATTTGATTCATCTAATGGGATTGGAACAATCACATTTGAAAATTATGTATATACTTTTTGTAAAGCATTAGCATTTTATGGAGAAAATAATAGGTTACCAAATACCGTAACAGTACAGTCAAGTGTTTTCCAAACAACTACACTTCCTGGAAGTGATACTACAACAACTAATAGTGGAATTAATGATAAAAATACTATTAGTGATACTAGTGGATATTTAGATGCTACTAAAAATTGTGAAGTGAATAATGCAGCTATTCAAGCATTAGCTAATAAGTTAACTTCAGGATTAACAAATGATGTAGATAAAGCTTTAGCAATTTATAATTATGTTAGAGATAAAATTTCATATAGTTATTATGCTAATAGTAAGTACGGTGCAGCTGGTACTTTAAGTAAAGGTTATGGTAATTGTGTGGATCAAGCAAGTCTTGTAATCGCATTATGCCGAGCTTCTGGAATACCTGCTAGATATGTTCATGGTAAAAATTGTAAATTCAGTAGTGGATTAGTTACTGGACATGTTTGGGCTCAAATACTTGTTGATGGTGTATGGTATGCAGCAGATTGTACAAGTACTCGTAATAGTTTAGGATCTATTGTGAATTGGAATACTAATTCATTTACACTTTCCAGTATTTCTGCAAGTATTAGTTTCTAGATAAAAAAATTTTTTAATCAATGAAAATTTAAAATTTTCCCCCCTTATTTTTTCTTATTTTTTATAAAACATTTTTTATTAAAGTTTTTTAAGAAAATAACGCCTTATTATATAAGCTTTTCCTTTTTTTTACCAAAACTTTTATATAGTATTTTAGGGTTATATATGAGTGTTAATTATAAAATACACCATAAAATATTAGGAATTATTAAGAATAAACCACAATTTTTTAATGGTTCATAAATTAAAGAAAAAAGAATTTGAATTGTGAAAACTCTTTAAATTTGTTCTTAATAAAGTTTTATCTAATTAAACCTATTTTGGTAAAATGGTGTTATTGAAATAAAAAAAGAGGTGAACGATGATAGGAGATAAGCTAAGGCCTGTTTTAATACTTTTAGTATTATCCTGTACAGTAATTGGTGGCTTATCCTGTGTTTTTGCAAATGGTGATACAAACATCACTGATGTTGGAACGAGTGTAAACATCAATAACAACTTAAATACTGTTAATGGTTCAGGCAGTGTAAGTGACATAAATACATCAACCCTTCAAAATAATAACCCTTCAGATGTGGGGGTTAATCAAAACAATGATTCATTAATTGTTTCAAGTTCAAGCAAAACTAATTATTCAAGTACTGCTTCTAAGAATGAAACAATACCATCTGAGAATAAATTAGCTTCTAGCCTTCAAAACACTAATACAACAGATAATAATGGTTATGAAAATAATTCAAACCTTATCAATCATGCTGATAGTGTAAGTAATGATTCTAATTTAGGAATTACAAATCTAAACCAAACTGTTCAAGCTTCAAATATTACTCTTAATGATTCATTCCTTATAACTGATGACTTTGAAGAAGTCTATGGTGAAGGATTAAATTATACAGTAAGATTAATAGATGCAAATGGAAACCCTATAATAGGTCAACATATTGCTTTAAATTTAACTAATCCATTAAATGGTTTAAGTAAAGTTTATTGGGCTACAACTGATATATTAGGTTATGCATTTTTACAAATTAACTTATATCCAGGAGATTATACTGTAAAATCTACATATTATGGTAATAATTTATTTAGTGCAACATCTAATGAATTAAATAATATTTTAGTTTCCAAACCTGGAGAAATAACTAACATAACAAATAATACAAATGATTCATCAAACAATACTGATGAAATTATTCAGAATAATACATTAAGTGTAAGTGACATATTAAGTATAACACATACAGTTACAGATTATATTAATAATAATCATAAATTACCTGATTTTGTAACTATAAATGGTCAAAATTACACTTTAAGTCAATATGCGTACTTTTTAACAAGTGCATTATTACAATTACAAAATGGTAGTGATAATTCAATAAGTATAATGAATATATCACAACCTGCAGGATCTATAAACTCTTCAGTTACTGGTACTTTAACAATAAGTCAAGTTTTAAGTATGGCTAGTCGTATTAATAACTTCATGATAAGTAATGGATTAGCTCCTGCCTATGATTCCTCTAATGGTTTAGGGCAAATAAGTTTTGATAATTATATATATGTTTTCTCTAAAACTTTAGCATTTTACCAAACTTATAATAGATTACCTAACACTGTAAATGTTAATTCTTCAGTGTTTAACTCAAATACTATTACAAATGTAACTAATACTACTAATTCTAGTATTTATGAAAATGCAAGTGTTAATAGTACTATAAATATTACAACCAGCACAACTAACTCTGGAATTAATGATTTAAATACAAAAAATGATACAAGTGCATATTTATCTGCAACAACAAATTGTGAAGTAAATAATGCAGCAATCCAATCATTAGCAAAAACATTAACTAATGGTTTAAATAATGATTTAGATAAAGCAATAACAATTTATAATTATGTGAGAGATGAAATATCTTACAGTTACTATGCTAACACTAAATATGGTGCATTAGGCACATTAAATAAAGGTTATGGTAATTGTGTAGATCAGGCAAGTCTTGTAATCGCTTTATTCCGTGCTGCAGGATTACCTGCTAGATATGTTCATGGTAAAAATTGTGTATTTAGAAGTGGACTTGTAACTGGACATGTTTGGGCTCAAGTTCTTGTTGATGGTGTATGGTATGCAGCAGATTGTACAAGTAGATATAATAGTTTAGGTACTACTGTGAATTGGAATACTAATTCATTTAATCTTGCAAGTATTTCTGCTAGTATTAGTTTCTAAAGAAATTTTAATAAATTTAAATTTTTCTTCTTTTTTTTAATATTTTTTAATATTATAATCTCAAAATTAGTAGTTCTTTAATTAATTAAATAAGTAAATATACATCACACACTTTAAAGTAGTAAATTTAGTAAATAACTTAAATTAAATTAAATAACCAATATAAAATAAAACAAGAAAAAGTTTAAACTATTAATTTAATTAAGTATTAAAATGATAATTCTATTTCTAAAAAAAGTTAAAAAATAAAAATTTAAAAGTTTAAATTTTAATAATACTCTTATCCCCTATTAAAGTCTTTGCAAACTCGGTAGCAGGTTCATTAACAATCTTTTCAGGAGTATCATACTGATCAATTTGACCATCTTCCATAATAATTACTTTATCCCCTAAACTAACTGCTTCATTAATATCATGAGTTACGAAAATAAATGTAATATTAGATTCTTTATGGATTCTCTTAATTTCCTTTTGTAATTGAGTACGAGTAATAGCATCAACAGCACCAAAAGGTTCATCCAATAACATTATTCTAGGCTTAGAAGCTAAAGCACGTGCTAAACCAACTCTTTGAGCTTGACCTCCACTTAACTCATGAGGAAAATAATCAATATATTTCTCATCAAGATTAACAATCTTCATTAATTCACGAACATCATTATCTAATTCTTTTTTATCAATTTTTTCTGATAATTCAGGAACATAAGCAATATTATCCCTGACAGTTAAATGAGGGAAAAGAACATTTCCTTGAATACTGTAACCAATATTACGACGTAACTTAATAACATCCCTATTCTCAATATTTTTTCCATCAATAAGGATTTCACCACTATCTGGAGTAATTAATCGATTAATCATTTTTAAAGTAGTTGTTTTACCACAACCAGAAGATCCAATAATAGTAATGAAAGCACCCTTATCAATTGTAAGATTTAAATCTTTCACAACTACATTATCTCCATAAGATTTAGTAATATTCTTAAATTCTATAATTGGTTCCATTAATCTACACACTCCTTTATTATGCAAGTCCTTTTTGTTTAAGGAATTCATTTGCAACAACTTTCGGATCTTTTTTCTCAACATCAACTTCATAATTCATATGAATCATATCTTTCATTGAAATTTTATTGTTAAGTTTCATTAATGCTGATCTCATTTCGGGGTGTTTCTGTAGTTCATCCTCTCTTATTACACTTCCTGCTTCATAAGATGGGAAATAATGCTTATCATCAGTTAATACAGTGATATTTGGATTTTCTAATCTTCCATCAGTAGTATATACAATAATAGCATCTACTTGTCCTTGTTCAAGAGCATCATATTTTAAACCAATATCTATATCAGTTGTACTTTTGAAGTTGAACCCATAATCTTTACATAATCCTGGGTATCCATCATCTCTTTGGTAGAAATCTGGTTCTGCTCCAAAATCGACTTGTGATGAGATTTTTGCAAGATCACTATATGTTTTTAAGTTGTGTTCTTCTGCAAATTCTTTGTTAACACCAATTCCGTATTCGTCATTGAATCCGTACATTCCTACCCATGTTAAATTATATTTTTCTTCATATTTCTTTTGTAATTGATTGAATAAACTTGGATTATATATACTTTTTTCTTTCAGTACTTGGTTCCAAGCTGTTCCAGTATATTCTGGGCACATGTCGAATTCTCCACTTTCCAGTCCGGGAACTATGTAACTCACTCCTCCAGCAACTCCAGGTGTTACTTCTACATTTAAATCTGTACTATTTTCTATAACGCCTTGTAATATATAAACTAATACATATTGTTCTGTCATTGGTTTTCCTGCTATGTGAATAGTGTTATTTGCATTGTTTTCTTCTAATACTACTCCTGCAGCACTTACTCCAACAATAATGATAATTAACAATGTTAATATTTTCTTGTTAAAAAAAACATTTTTAATTTTTTCTATTCTTGGAGATTTTGGTCTACCAATTTGAACTAATTTTTCAACTTCACCTAAAATCCAATCTATTACAAGTGCAACGATTGCAATGAGTAAACTTCCTGCAACAGTTAATGTGATATTGTTAGTGGTTATACCACGATAGATTGCAACCCCTAAACCACCTGCTCCAATAAATGATGCAATACCTGCTAAAGCTATAGTCATTACAACCATAGTACGTATAGCATTCATTATATGTGGTGTAGCTAAAGGTAATTTGATTTTACGTAAAATTTGTTTGTTTGTACTACCCATTCCTTTTGCAGCTTCTATAATATCTTTATTAATATTAGTTATACCTGTGTAAGTACCACGAACCATTGGAAGTAATCCATAAATTATTAACGCAGTTACTCCATTAATATCACCAATACCTACTAATGGTATAAGAAAACCGAATAAGGCAATTGAAGGTATAGTATATACAAAATTAACAACACTCAATATCCATTTGTTTTTAGGGTATTCGCTAGCTATAATCCCTAAGATTAAACCTATAATGATTGCAATTATTATTGCAGTAAAGCTTAATTCTAAGTGTTGAAGTGTTAACTGAAGGAATAAATCTTTTTGTTCTACCAAACAATTTAAAACATCTGTTAAAAACATTTAAATTTTCATCCCTTTTTATATTTTTATATAAAAATAATCTAATTAAAAATAATAAAAAAAATTAAGATTTATAATAAATTTTATTGACCATAAGTCAGTATTACTTTTAATTATTTAATATTATGATTAAACTAGTATATATAATATATGTAAGAAAAAAACATAAAAACATAGGAATTTGAAAATATAAGGAAAAAATAAAAAAAATATAAAATAAAAAAAGACACAGACAAAAAAAAGGATTAAAAAACAAAATAAAAACAATTAAAAGAAAATTATATAAAAAGATAAAATATAATAATATTTAAAAAATAAAATTTAAAGGGGAAAAACTTTGGTAATATACTGCGGAAATTGTAATTATCCAAACAAAGACAATGCAAAAAAATGTATTAACTGTGGATATGAATTTACTGAAATAGAAGAAATTGAAGATGAAGAAGTATATGAAGATGATTTACTATTCTTAATATTAAATAATTTATTATGAAAAAGGGAAAAGTATTTTATATAATAAAAAATTTAAAGAAAAAATACAAGAAAAAAATGTGTTATGATTAAAATGACCCAAAACATTAAAATATATAAATATGGTAATAAAATAGGTGAATATAAAATTACAGATAAAGACTATAATTACCTAATAAAAGATTCAAAAACAAAAAAACCAAGTCAAATAAAACTAACACCCACAATAATTGAAAAATCAATCCAATTCTTAAAAAAAGAATCAGACAATCTAAAACAAGAATTAAAAAATAATGATTTGGGTGAAAAAAACTTAAATGATGAAGAATTCAAAACATTAATGCAATCATACAGATACAGTAAAACATTCCAAGAAAGATTACTAGAATTACAAGAAACAATGGAAGATACAGACTGGTTCTTAATAAAATTTTCAGATGAAAAAATAAGTTTAGAGCATGAAATTTTAGAAATATAAAAAAAATAATTAGGGGATTGTTTAAAAATGAGTAAAGCTTTTCAAAGTGAAGATAACGAAGAAACTGAAACTAAAAAAGAAGCCGAAGAAATATTAGAAAACTTAACAGATGAAGCCATAGAAGAATTATGTAAAAATCCTGATGTAACACTAATTCAATGCTTTACAAATGAAGAATTAACAGATGAAGTAGAAGAAGAATTCATAATACTATTTGAAAAAGAATACGATGTTGAATTAGAATAAAAAAATTAAGTATATAAAGATCATGGGATTTAAAACACCTGAACAAACATCACAAATTGTAGCAGATATAAGTGCGAAAAAATGTTACTCCTCAACAGGAAAACTAATAATATTAAGCTTTCTTGCTGGAGCTTATATGGCATTAGGTGGGATGATAGGTGAAATAGTATCTTCAGGATTATATAATACTGGAATGCCAGCAGGATTAACAAATATGGCATTCAGCACAGTATTTCCAGTAGGTTTAATATTAATAGTACTAACAGGATCAAACCTATTTACCGGAAACATATTCATGTTAACATTCGGATACATGGATAACCGATTCAAAATAAAAGATTTACTAATTGATTGGACAGGAACATACTTCGTCAACCTAATCGGAGCCCTATTTGTAGCATTCATCTTAGCTTACTATAGTGGCATAATGACTGTAGAACCATTTAAATCAACAGCAATTATGATAGCATATGCAAAAGCATATGGAGGAGCGGACTTATACTTTCACGGACATATCCTACATACCTTAACATTTATACAAGCATTCATAAAAGGAATAGGATGTAACTGGTTAATAAGTCTTGGAATATTCATGGCAACATCAGCAAATGACTTAACAAGTAAAGCCGTGAGTATATGGTTAACATTGTTCAGCTTCTGTGCATTAGGATTCGAACACGCAGTAGCTAATATGTACTTAATACCTATAGGAATGCTACTAGGCGCACATATAAACTTCCTACAATTCATCACAAACAATTTAATACCAGTAACCCTCGGAAACGTAGTAGGGGGAGCAATATTCGTAGGCTGCGCCTATGGATTTTTATACCTAAAAAAAGGAATATAAAACAAAACTTTTTAAAATTATAAAATACTATTTTTTTGATTTAAAATGAATAAATTGAACATTACATCTTTTCTAATTTTTTCATAAACAATTATATATTTAATAATCCTAAATTAATAATATATACTAAATTCTAAGTGGAGTGTTTTAAACATGAAAGAATTATACGTAGTTGCTGCAATAATCAAAAAAAATAATAAAGTTTTAGCAACTAAAAGAGGATATGGGGAATTTATAAATTTATGGGAATTTCCTGGAGGAAAAATTGAAAAACACGAAACTAAAAAAGAAGCATTAATAAGAGAAATCAAAGAAGAATTAAACATAACTATTAACATAAATAAATTTGCCTTAGATTTAGAATATAAATATCCCGATTTCTATTTACACATGTCTTGTTATGAATGTACAATTAAAGAGGGTAAAATTGAACTTTTAGAACACAATGACGGAAAATGGTTATCAAAAAATGAATTAGACACAATAAAATGGATCCCAGCAGACATTACTATAGTTAACTATTTAAAAGAAACACTCACAAATTAAAGGGGAATAAGAAAATGGATTATGATACACATATATTAAATGGTGTAAAAACAGCATTTATCAATGAAGATTATGATTCAATTAGTGAATATAAACCCAAACTAATTTACAATAACAATTCCGGCCATAAAGTACTTAATTCTATAAAAGATAAATTACATCAATGTGATGAATTTTATATAAGTGTAGCATTCATCACTATGGGCGGTTTAACCCCTTTACTTCAAGACTTTAAAGAATTAGAAAAAGCAAATATTAAAGGAAAAATATTAACAACAGATTACCTAAATTTTTCAGAACCAAAAGCATTAAAAAAATTAAACTCCTTCTCTAATGTTGAAATTAAATTATACAGTCAAAAAAAACATGGATTCCACACCAAAGGATACATTTTTAAAGACAAAAACATTTACTACAGTATAATAGGAAGTTCAAATTTAACATTAAATGCTTTAACTGTTAATAAAGAATGGAATGTTATTTTCACATCATTGGATAATGGAGAAATCTTAAATGACATACAATCAGAATTCGATAATTTATGGGAAGAATCAGATAATTTAAATGAAGTAATATCCGATTATGAAACAAAATATAATGAAAATCAAAAGTTTAAACCACAACGTGAAAATTTAAATAATACACCAAGAATTTTAGCACCAAACTCAATGCAAAAAGACTTCTTAAAAAATCTTAGAGAATTATATAAAAAAGGCGAAAACAAAGCATTACTAATTTCAGCAACAGGTACAGGTAAAACATATGCATCAGCTTTTGCAGTTAAAGATTTTAACCCAAAAAAATTCTTATTCATAGTTCATAGGGAACAAATAGCTAAACAAACTTTAAAAGCTTATCAAAAAGTATTTAAAAATATGGATAAAAAATTTGGTTTACTTACAGGTAATAAAAAAGATAAAAATGCAGATTATCTTTTCTCAACAATTCAAACATTAAGTAAAGAAGAAGTTTACACTAGTTTTAATAAAGATGAATTTGATTATATTATAGTTGATGAAGTTCATAAAGCAGGAGCCTCTAGTTATATTAAAGTTTTAAATTATTTTCAACCAAAATTTTATTTAGGTATGTCTGCATCACCGGAGCGAACTGATGAATTTAATATTTATGAATTATTTGATTATAATGTAGCATTAAATATAAGATTACAAAATGCTTTAGAACAAGATTTAATATGTCCTTTCCATTACTTTGGAATAAAAGATATAGAAATTGATGGACAATCTTCAGAAGATGACTTAACCGATTTTAATTATTTAATCTCAAGTCAAAGAGTAAACTATTTGCTGGAAAAATCGGAATACTACAATTATTCTGGTGATAGAGTTAAAGCATTAGTATTTTGCAGCAGAAAAAAAGAAGCAAAAGAATTATCTGAAGAATTTAATAAAAGAGGGCATCCATCAATTGCCTTAACTGGTGAAGATTCTCAAACTAGAAGAGAAGATGCAATATATCGTTTAACTGATGATAATGCTGAAAATAAGCTTGAATACATTTTTACAGTTGATATTTTCAATGAAGGGGTAGATATTCCTGAAATCAACCAAGTACTATTAATTAGACCAACACAATCATCTATCATATTTATTCAACAATTAGGGAGAGGATTAAGAAAATATGAAAATAAAGAATATGTTGTAGTCTTAGATTTCATAGGAAACTATAAAAATAATTTCATGATTCCTATAGCTTTATCAGGAGATAAAACATATGATAAAGATATTATTCGTGAGTATCTAATGGAGGGGAATAGAATAATACCTGGATCTTCTTCAATAAGTTTTGATGAAGTAAGTAAAAAAAGAATATATGACTCAATAGATAATGCTAGTTTTTCAAGAATATCTTTATTTAAAGAAAAATATCAAAATCTTAAATTTAAATTAGGAAGAATACCTCTATTAAATGATTTTTATGATAATAATGAATTGGATCCTCTTTTAATTTTAAACCATACGAGTATAGATTCTTATTATTCTTTTTTGAAAAAAGTGGATAAAGAATATTCAGAGTTTTTAAGTGATATTGAAGTTAATTATTTGAAATTCATCTCAAAAATTTTAGCAAATGGTAAAAGACCACATGAATTATTAATTTTAAAATATTTAATTTATCAGGGATGTTTCACAATAAATAATATACTTATTGATTTAAAAAATGATTATAATATTTTTAATGAGGTTAATTCTATTATAAGTTCTATTAATATATTAAACTTAAATTTTTTTGTTGATAAAGAAAAAGAAAAATATGAAAATGTAATCTTTTTTAAACAGGAAAATAATGATTTTAGTAATATTAATGAAAAAATTTTTATTTCAAAGGATTTTAAACAATTATTATCGCATAATGTTTTTTATACTCATTTAATGGATTTAATTGATTATTCGCTAAAAAGATATCAGGATAAATTTAGTAAACCAACTGGAAATGTTAATCTTAAGTTATTTGAAAAATATTCACGAAAAGATGTTTGTAGGTTACTTAATTGGCCTCATGATGATAGTTCAACCCTTTATGGTTATAGGATTAAACATAATACCTGCCCAATTTTTGTAACTTATAAAAAAGATGAGGATATATCAGATACCACTAAGTATCAAGATGAATTTATAAATAAACAATACTTTTCTTGGATGACCCGATCTAAGATTAGATTAGATTCTAAAGAAGCCCAATTAATTAGTGATTATGCGAATTCTGGTTTAAAAATATATTTATTTATTAAAAAGAGTGATGATGAAGGTAAAGATTTCTATTATTTTGGTACTGTAACACCTCAAGAGTCAAATCAAACAACAATAAGTGATAAAAATGGAAAATTATGGCCAATTGTTAATTTTAAATTTAAATTAGATTATAGTGCTAGAGATGATTTATTTAATTATTTTATTAAATAATTATAGGAAATTTTTTTATCTAATAAAAATAAAATTTATAATACTTAATTTATAAAAAAAATGGATTTTGGTGATAATTTATGCCTGTAATTACTATAGCTGGGAATGAAGGAATTAGTGTTGATAAAAAAAGAAAAATGGTTAAAGATATTAGTGAAACTGTAGCTGAAGCTTATGATTTACCTGTATCAGCGATTACTGTTTTAGTTCAAGCTTATCCAAGTGAAAGTGTTGGTGTTGGTGGGAGTTTATTAAGTGATTTATTAAAAGAATAAATTACTTAATCTTTTTTTTTTAGAAGTTTGCTTCAATTGTTTTTATTAAATTATATATTGTTTTATTCACGCTTACATCAATATTATTTTTTTCTCCAAGTTCTATGATTTTTCCTGTTAAATAATCTATTTCTGTTTTATGCTTTTTTTCTATATCTTGTAATGTTGATGATTCGTGATTATAAGTATCAGGGACTAATTTATTGTAAAATATTTCTTCATATTCTTCTGGTGTTTCCCATAGTGTTTTGTAAGCTGATGCTTTGATTACATTAAATATTTCTTCAATTATTTTATTCATAATATTTTTACTATATTCATTTTCTATGAGTTTCCCGTAATTTACTTTTAAAATTGCTCCTAATGGGTTTAGGGCACAATTATATAACATTTTTGCCCATAAGTATTCTCCTATTTTATTTGTAGTTTCTGATGGTATTCCTGAAGCTGATATTTTTTCGGTTATTATTTTTACGGGTTCTAATGAACATCCTTGTAGTGATCCTATGAGAATAGGTTCAGTATGTACTGTAATCTCACTAATATTACGTTCTGGTCTTTTAAAACCAGTTATTACTCGTGCTGAGTAAACTTGTTCTTTTTTAAAGTATCTTAAATAAGGTTCATTGTTTCCAAAACCGTTTTGGAAAATTATTATATTTGCATCTTTTTTTAGGATTCTTCTATTTTTATCTAATTTTTTACTTATGTCATCATTTGCTATAGTTTTGCTGCAGATGAATATATAATCAAAATTGTTATTAGGTAATGATTCGTAGTCTGTATATACTGTATATTCATCTTTAGAGTAAGATAAGTGTTTGAATAATCCTATTCTTTTTATTCCATTTTCTAATTTTTTTGCAGTTTCTTTTCTTGCAATAAAGGACACATCTACATTTTCAGATATCATACTTGCTCCTAATGCTATTCCTATTGCTCCTGTTCCATCTATTAATATTTTCATTTTCTTAAATCTCACTTATTTTAAATAATTTTCATGATTTTTCATTTTCTATTATATTTACATTAAAATAAAGAATATTTAAAATTTTTTATACAAATTTTTTTTATTAATTTAATTATTTAATAAGAGTATATTTTATTGATTTTTTAGATAAGATTTAATAAGTTTGTTAAAGAAAAACTATTATAAGTTAATTCTTTCAATTTTAATAAAATATTAAGGAGATGATGATTTTTTATGGTGAAGCTTTGTCCATATTGTGGTGCAGAATTAAATGCTAATGCTAAATTTTGTGATATTTGTGGTCATGACTTAGAAAAATCAGTTCCTGTTAAAACTAAAACTGAATTTAAATCCAATAATGAATTTATTGAGGAAACTTTAGTTAAAAAGATTGATGAATCTGAAGCCTCCCCTGAAGATGAAGGTAAGAATAAGGTTAAAAAAGTTTTGATTGTTGTTGAAATTATTGTTCTTATTTTTGCTGTTATTGGTTTTATTTATGCTAGTGGAGCTTTTACACCAGAATATAAGATTCATGTTACAGGTTCTGTTTTAACTGTTGCTGGTGATAGTGATGATCCAGTTTATGTCTATTCTGTTAAGGGTTTAATTTCTAATATGCCTGATGATATTGGTAGTTATAGTATTGTAACTAGTTTTTATGATTCAGATAATGATTTAGTTTCTAAGCAAGTGTATAATCTTAGTACTGCTTATGAAGGTATGTATACTGATGGTATGTTAATGGGTGCTTATTTTTCTAGTTCTTATGTTAATATGAGTCATGTTCAAATAGAATTTTTAGATAAAAATAAGCATATTCTTGATAATACTACATATAATTTTAATATGTCAAAAATGCATGATAGAGACTTTTAAAATCTTTTTCATTACTTTTTTTTAATTTATTTTTCATGAATTTAATTTTTTGCTTTCTATTTTTTTATTAAATTTAATGAATAACTTTATAAAGTTTAATAAATATATATTATAATTGAATTTTTTTAAAGATTATTAACTCTTTATTTTTATTTAAAAAAATATTAATTTTTTATAATTGAGGGGTAGAAATTTAATATGTTAAGTGAAAAATTTAATAAAGAACAATCTGAAAATTTAATGAATTATCTTAATACTAATTTTCCAGAAATAGATGATATTGATTATACTTTTACTGAAGATGGTTCTGCTTTGAAATTAAATGCAGATTTTACAATACCTGAAAAACATAAAGTAATTAATGCAATAAAATATATTGAGGATTCTATTAATACTAGTTTACTTACAATGGTAAGTATTAATGGTAATAAATACATGCTGTATAAATTTAATAAAAACTAATTTTTTCTTATTTTTGATTTGTTTGCTTTTTTTAACTATTTTATTATTTATTTGCTCTTTTTTTTATTTTAAACTATTTTTTTTTATTAAAAATTTTTTTTAGAAAAACTTTAATACAATAAAAGATATTAATTATTAATATACTATCCTAATTAATCATTATTAATCATTAAAAATTTTAAAGTTTTGATTTACAATGTATGAATTGATACATCAATTTAAAAAATCGGGAAAAATTAAAATCCGATTTGAAAAAAAGGAAGACCTCCTTAATATTCCATCTATTTATAAAACTGTTGAAAAATTCAGTTTAGCTGAAATTTATGATCAAATAGATTATGGGATAACTGTTTTTAAATATTTACCTGAAAAAGATGATTTCCTTACTTTATATTCAAATGACTCTTTTTGGGATTATTTTACACCTGATTTTCATAAAAAAATGCAAGGGTGCTTATTAAGCGAAATCATAAATAACAAAAATAATGAAAATTTAGTAAAAAAAAGTTTAAATAAAAAAACTGAAGGAAAATTAAAATTATATGAAAATAGTCATCTTTTAAAAATTTGGTCATTTAAGATTATAAATCAAGGTGATTTAACTTATTTCTGTATTAAAGAATTAACTGATTATTATATTGAAAAAAACAAGGAAGACACCATATTCAACAACTCCCCATTTCCAACATTAAACATTAATAAAGACTTAAAAATAATTAAAATCAATAAATCTTTTAAAAATTTATCCGGATATTCATCAAAGGATTTTAAAAGTTTAAATTTTGATAAAATCGCTCATGTTATTAACTCTAAAAAATATGAAGGTTTAAAACTTAGCGAAATATTAAACATTGCATTTAAAAATCATTTAGTTAATGATAATGTTGAATTAGTATTTCTAACTAAAAATAATGAAGAAAAAATTGTTAATGCTTATATTACAGCTTTAAATAAAAATATTATTCAAATCTATTTTGAAGATTTATCCCAATTAAGAAAGTCTGAAAAAAATACTAAAAGAATTTCTAAATATTTAAGTCAAATCCAAGAAACAAGTAAAGTTGCATTAAACATTTTCAAAGAAGACTATTATTATTGGACTGATGCAATATTTGATATTTTTGAAATCGAAATTGAAAATCGTGTTTATAATTCCAAAAAATTATTTATCTATGATTATGTTACACCTAAAAATAAGAAAATTATTGATGATAATCTTAGAGCTTTAACCTATGATAATCCGGTTACATTTGAATTTAAAGCAATAACACCAAAAGGTAATGAAAAATATCTTAAAACTTTTATTAGAATTATTGAAGATAATAATAAATTTACACGAATATCTATAACTCGAGATATAACAAGTGAAAAACTTGTATTGAAAGAAAGTTTTAGTTTAAAAAACACTTTTGAAGCTGTTGAAAGTGCAAGTAAAATATTTTTAGCAGAATATGTTAAGGGAAAATTCTTTTTCACTAATGAAATTTATAAACTATTAGAAGTTAATCCAGAAGATTATGAAGGTATGAATATTTTAACAGAATTTGCTTTACCTTTAGATAAAGAATTATTTAATAATACATGGAATAAGGTTAGTGTGGATAATCCTGGTTTTGAATTAAATTTACGTTTAAAATCAAAATCTGGTGAAATCATTTATTTATATTTAAATTCTATCTTTAAATTTAAGGATGATAAGATTTTTAGAGCTTCCACTTTTATGATAGATGTTACATCAGACATTCTTAATAAGAAATCAGCATTAGATTTACAGAAAAGTATTAATAATTTAGGTAATTTATCTAAAATTGTTGTAGGGTCTCATGAAAATGGTAAGTATACTTGGACTCCTGAGATTTATAATATTTTAAAGATTAATCCAGAAGATTATGATGATACAGTAAATATACTTAGATTTTTCACAGTTAAGGAAGATGAAAAAGCTGTTAATGAACTTTTAAATGGTTTAACAGTTGAAAATAATAGTTTTTCACATGTATCTAAAGTATTAGATAGTGAAGGTAATCTTCATTACATTAATGGATATATTGTTGCAAGTTTTGATTCTGAGGGGAATCATGTGAAAAATGATTATATTTTACAAGATATTACTGAAGAAATTTTAATAAGAAAAGAGAAGGATCAATTGCAAAATAGTATTAATGCTATTGGTAGTTTCAGTAAAATTGTTGTAGGATCATATGAAAATGGTAAGTATTCTTGGACTCCTGAGATTTATAATATTTTAAAGATTAATCCTGGAGATTATGAGGATAGTGTTAATTTACTTAGGGAATTTGAATTTAGTGAAGGGGAAGATTTGAATGTTTATGAATTTATAAAGAATTCTTCTCCTGAGAATAATAGTTTCACTCGTATTGCTAAAGTTTGTGATAGTGAAGGTAATCTTCATTATTTAAATTCATATATTGTAATTAGTTTTGATTCTAAAGGTAATCCTGATTCTTATTATTTCCTATTACAAGATATTACAGATAAGATTTTAGCTGAAAAATCTGCATTGGATTTACAGTATAGTTTAGATAATATTCAAGATATTAGTAAAATTGTTATTAGCTCTTATAAGGATGGTAAGTATTCTTGGACTCCTGAGATTTATAATATTTTAGAAATAAGTCCTGGTGATTATCCTATTGAGGATATGGATATTATACGGGAATTTACTGTAAAACAAAGTGATGATTCAACTAATTTTTTAGAAATTCCTTTTGATCCTGAAACTAATTCTAATCATGGGCAATTAACTATTAAAACTGTTAATGGTAATATTAAATATTTAAATGATTATATGAAAGCTAAGTATGATTCTGATGGTAATTTAATTGAAATTATTGGTTTTATTCAGGATGTTACTGAGATTATAGATTATCAAAAACAGTTAGAAAGTTTATCTGATGATCGTAAAATCCTTTTACAAGAGGTTCATCATCGTGTTAAGAATAATTTACAGTTGATTTTAAGTTTTCTTAGCTTAGAATCTCGTTTTAATAAGGATAATCCTGAATATGTTGTTGAACAGACTCGTAATCGTATTCAAACTATGGCTTTAACTCATGAAGAAGTTTATCAATCTACTAATCTTAGTAGTATTAATTTAGAACATTTTATTAAAAAGGGTATGGATAATTTATTTGGTTTATATTCTACTAAAAAGATTAATGTTCATTTAGATGTTAAACCAATCATGTTAGATATGGATAAGAGTATTCCTTTAGCTTTATTAATTAATGAATTAGCACTTAACTCTATTAAGTATGCTTTCAATAATAAAGATAATGGTAATTTTTATATTAAATTAGATTGTAAGGATAATTTTATCACTATTAAGGTTTGGGATAATGGTTGTGGTTTACCTGAAAGTGTTGATTTTTATAATTCTGATAGTTTAGGTTTTGTTATTATTCATAATCTTTCAAAACAGTTAGAAGCAGATTTATCTATTTTAAATGATGTGAGTGGTTTTGGTATTCAATTAGTTTTCCATATTTAAAATGTTATATTCCTATTATTTTTTTTTAATTAATAGTCCTATTTTTTTACTTATTTGTGCGAACTTTTTTTAGAAAAACTTAATACTTATTATACAAATATTTAATAGTAATTTAATTTAAAATACATATTTATAAATTTTTTTTAAATATTAATTTAATGAAAAATATTTTGGTAAATATTATGGAGAAAAATAAAACAGATAAGAAATGGTTAGTATTAATTGCTGTTGCATTATCTACTTTTCTAATTAGTTTAGATAGTACATTTATGAGTGTGTCTTTAAACTCTTTAGTTTTGGATTTAAACACAACTATTAGTACTGTTCAAATGATTATTACATTTTACACTTTAATTACTGCAAGTTTAATGTTAATTACTAGTAAATTAATGGATATTATTGGTAAAAAGCAAGTTTTTATCATAGGTGCGGTTTCATTTGGAATTGGAACTATAATAGCTACTATTAGTCAAAATAGTTTAATGTTATTTATTGGCTGGTCTTTATTTGAGGGTATAGGTGCAGCGTTTATGTTACCTGCTACAATTAGTATTATAAGTGGAACTTATAAAGATGATGATTTAACATTAGGGCTGGCTATAATGAGTGCGCTTGGAGGTATTGCAGCAGCTATAGGTCCATTATTTGGAGGATTTGTTACTTCATTTTTATCTTGGAGAATAGGTTTTGCTGTTGAATTAATAATTGTATTGGTGATTTTAACTTTAAGTAAAAATATTTATAATTTCAAAACAAACCTATTAAAATCTGATTTTGATATTGTAGGTTCTATTTTAAGTATTGTGGCTTTAATAATGTTAGTTTTAGGAATACTTAATTTAGATTCTTTCAGTGAATATAAACTCACATTAATTATGATAATTATCAGTATTATTTTGCTTGTGATTTTCTATTTCTTTGAGAAATATCGGATTAACAATAGTTTAGAACCGTTATTTGATATTAGGATTTTAAAATCTGCACCTAATTTAAGTAAAGGGTCTTTAATTAGATTAATCAGTATGATTGGTGTTGCAGGTATTATATTTACTATTAGCCTTTATTTGCAAATGGTTATGAATGTGGATGCTTTTACTAATGGTTTAGTTTTAATGCCTGCTACTATAGGATTATTGATTTTTAGTTTAATCTCTACTAAATTAGTTAAGAAATTTTCACATAGGACTTTGATTTCTTCAGGTTTTATTATTAGTATTATTGGTTTAATAATTTTAAGACCTGTTTTTGGTTTAGATACTAATTTGTATAGTTTAATTCCTGGAATGTTTATTTTTGGTGCTGGAATGGGTTTTGTTAATGCTTTAAGTTTAGATTCTTGTCTTGTTAATGTTGAAGATTCTAAACAAACTAATGCTTCTGGTTTTATAACAACATGCACTAATCTTGGATCTTCTTTAGGTACTGCTTTAATGGGTACTATTCTTATTATTGGGGCAGTATCTGGTCTTCATAAAGGTATAATTGAGTATTATCCTAGTCAAATTTCTAATCAACAATTTTTTTCTAATTTAAGTTTTTATGTTCAAAAGATGGGTAATGTTAATATTTCATCTTTAAGTGGTCATGTGAGTGAAGCTTCTCAAATTGTTAATAGTGTAATTTATCATGCTATGTTAAGTGCTATTGATTTATTGATTGTTTTTATGGTGATTGGTTTGATTTTATCCTTCTTTTTAAAGGGTAAAAATAGTATTAAACCTTAATCTTATTTTTTTTTACTTTTTTTATGCTTTATATTTTATAACTAAATATGAATTGTATTAGTTTTTTTGTTTAACTATTATTAACTTTTGTAATTGATTTATTTATTATTATATTAAGTTATACTTTCTTATATCTTGGATTCAGAGATTATTAATAATTCTGAAGATTGAATGTTATGTATTGATTTATATGTTAAATAAATTTATTTTATTTTTGTTAGTGAAAATATGAGTCTTTCTAATGATTATATTAATTTAATATTGATGAATTTTTAAAGAATTAAAAACCAGTTTATGATTTTTATTATGAAAATAATTTGTAAAGTTTTTTTTATATTATTATTAATGAATATTTTATTTTTGAAATTGGTGGTTCTGTAATTATTGTTCTTGATAATGGTGTTCATTTTAAAATTGTTTTCCCATTATGAGTTTATCTTTTTTTTATTGTTGATTTTTTGATAATATTTATATACATGTTTAAATAAAATTATAGTTGTCAATGTAAACTATTAACTTTATCAACTAAAAAAATTAAGGGATGAAAAAAATGAGAGAAGTAAATAAAAAAGTGGAAAAACACCAATTCAACTTAAGTGGATACCTATGGGGTCTAAACAGATCACACAGAGTATACTTAGAACACTATGCAAAAAATTTAGGAATAACATTAGGTCAATACCCATACCTTGTATGCTTAAGCTATGATGACAATATAACACAAGACGATTTAGCCGAACTATTCCAAATAGACAAATGTGGAGTATCAAGAAGCCTTAAAAAAATTGAAGAAAAAGGATTAATTACAAGAGGAATAGATCCTGAAAATCGTAGAAAATATATTTTAAAACTAACTGAAAAAGGAAAAAAACTAACAAAATACTTAAAAACAAAAGATGATGAATGGGAAAACCTAATTTATGATAACATAAGTATTTCAAAAAATGAATTTCAAAAAGAATTCAAAACAATCTTCTATAAATCAATGGAATTAAACAAAGAACTAACAAAAAACAATCTTAAAACATGCCAAGAATCAAAAAAATAAACACATCTCCATAAAATTGATAAAGTTAAAAAAAAATTAAAAGGATGAAAAAAACAATGAAAGAAAAAGAAATATTTGGATTTGGAATGATGAGACTACCACTACTAAATCCAAATGACCAAAAAAGTGTAGATTTCAATTTAGTAAAAGAAATGGTAGATTATTATATGAGTCATGGATTCAACTACTTCGATACATCATATGCCTACCATGAAGGACAATCAGAAGCAGCATTTAAAAAAGCAGTAAGTGACAGATACCCAAGAGAATCTTACAAATTAGCAGATAAAATGCCAACTTGGTTACTTACAAAAAGTGAAGATAATCAAAAATATTTCGATGAAATGTTAAAACGAAATGGAGTAAACTACTTTGATAATTTCTTCATACACAATATTAACCAAGCATGGCTACCTATAGCAGAAAAAAATAAAACCTTCGATTTTATGGAAAAAATTAAAAAAGAAGGAAAAGCAAAACAAATAGGTTTCAGCTTCCATGACCAACCAGAATTACTAGAAAAAGTATTAGATAAATATCCAATTTTTGATTTTGTACAATTAGAATTAAACTACTTAGATTGGGAAGATCCAATTTTAAATGCAAAAAAATGTCATGAAATATGTGTTAAACATGGATTAAAAATATTTGTTATGGAACCATTAAAAGGGGGATCATTAGTAAACCTACCAGAACATGTAATAAAACCATTAAAAAATGTTAATCCTAATCTTAGTCTAGCTAATTGGGCGCTACGTTTTGCAGCAAGTCAAGAAAATGTGGAAGTTGTTTTAAGTGGAATGACTTCTATGGAAGATATGAAAGATAATACTGATACATTTACTAATTTCAAACCTTTAACTGATAAAGAAACCGAAACCTTAGAATGTGTAAGTGATAAAGTCCGTGAAAGCATACCCATACCATGTAGTTACTGTAAATACTGTGTTGAACATTGCCCATCAAACATTCCAATACCTGAATTTTTTAATTTATATAATGCACAAGAACAAAGTGGAGGCACATTACATAAATTCTATTATAATACATTAGCCACAACACATACTAAAGCTTCAGAGTGTACAGAGTGTGGAGAATGTTTAAATTATTGTACACAAAAATTAAATATACCAGAATTTATGAAAAAAGTAAGTGAAACCTTTGATATGGAATAAAAAAAGATTTTTATATTAAAATCTTTAAATAAATGTGGAGAAGGGATTTTTTATTTTAAAAAAAGAAGAAAAATTATTAATAAATAATGAAATTCAAAAAATTAATAATAAAATATTAGAATCCAAAAATACAGAATCAATAATTTTATCATCACAATTATCAAATAATTATTCATTAAGCTTAAAAATATTTTATGAAGAATTAAACAGTAAAAGATTAGATTATATTAATGAATTAGAAAAAATAAAATTAGAAGGAGAATAAAATGGAGTATAGGAAATTAGGAAATACTGGATTAAAAACTAGTATTTTAGGTATGGGATGTATGCGTTTACCTGTAATTGATAATGAGGAAACAAATATAAACCGAGTAGAAGCAAGTAAAATGTTCGATTATGCTATAGATCATGGAGTGAATGCTTTTGATACTGCATATGTTTACCATTCAGATATGGTGAATATAGGTGATAGTCCACTATTTCTTGGAGATTACATGGAAGAGAGAGGATGCAGAAAGGATATAATTTTAAGCACTAAACTTCCAAGTTTTTCCTTAACTGGTAAGGAAGGTGAACTTGATGAGTATTTAAATCGTGAATTAGAAGCACTGAAGACTGATTATGTAGATGTTTATTTCTTACATAATGTTGATAGTGAAACTTGGAAAATTTATGAAAAAGATGGCTTATTTGATTTTATGGATGAAACCTTATTAGATGGTAGAGTTAAACATTGGGGTATAAGTTTTCACCGAGAACCAGAATTATTAGATAAAATGTTAGATTCCTCTAATAAATTTGAAGTAGTTTTAACACAAAATAATTATTTAGATGATCAATTTGATAAACAAGCACCTAGTTCTATTGTTAAAAAGCACAATTTAGGTAATTATATTATGGAACCATTACGTGGAGGAACATTAGCAAATGGTTTACCTGAAAGTGCATTAAAAATAATTGAAAAATATGCTCCAGGTCGTTCACCAGTTGAATTAGCTTTTAAATATTTATATCAAAATCCTGATTACACTACAATCTTTAGTGGTATGAATAGCTTAGAACAAGTCAAAGAGAATATAAGTATAGCTGAAGATTATAGTAAAAATCCTTTAAAAGATTCTGATTTTAAAGTATTAGAAGATGTAGCTAGTAATCTTTATAAATTAAGAGGAAATCCATGTACTTATTGTGGTTACTGTATGCCATGTCCTAATAATGTTAATATACGAGGTTGTTTCCGTGAATATAATACTTTTAAAATTATTGGTCGTGAGCATGAGCAAGCTGATTGGAGATATTTTGGAGTAGTTTTCCCAGGTACTCGTGCAGATGAATGTACTGGATGTGAAGATTGTTTAAGTAAATGTCCACAAGGTATTGATATTCCAACTGAATTAGAGAAAGTCACTGAATTTTTTGGACCAAGTCCAGAATAGAAATTTCAATTAATCCTCATTTTATATTTTTAAAATAAATTTTTAAACTTTTAAGAAATCTATAAATGATATAAAAAATATAAAAACATAAAATAAGTGAATAATTAAATATAAGTGGATAAAATACTATGGAAACATTAAACAATACAAAATTAGAAAAACTTTTAAAACAAGAATTAAATGATGATTTAATTGATGAACTTAAAAAATCAAATTTAATCATGCCAGCAAACACTAATATGGATGATGTTGATTTAAAAGATATTAATGAAGAGGGAATATTAAATAAAACCCCCAAAATTAATATGGAATTAATTAATCAGGATAATAAATTATTTATTCAATTATTTACTAATGAAAATAAATTTATAAAAGCTAATTTAGGTTCTAATTTAAATATTGAAATTAAATTAGAAAGTTTAACAAAAAATTTACTTCATGATTCTCAAATTAATGGAATAATTATAAATCCAAAAACAGATAATTTCATACTTTCATCTGAGGATTATTTTAAAATCTTTAACATCACACCACCAAGATTTAATCCAGTAAAACCTGCAACTGGTACAAGTGAATTATTAAAATTAATGGATGATTTTGATAAAAAACCAGATGATATAAATATTAAAATAGCTTTCTTAAAACAATTAAAAAATTCAAGTTTTTATTTACCTACTCAAATTGATTGTGAAAATCATATAAAAGATGAATTAAAAAATAAAGGTGATTTTAAATTAGAAAAAGATACTAAAAACGAGTTAATATTATTTCCACGTGAAGATGGTGAATTATTTTTACCAGCATTCACAAGTCAAAGTGAAATTGAAAAAACTCCTTTAAAAAATTTTTTCATTGTTTTAGAATTCACTAAGCTATTAGAAATTTTTAAATCAAATAAAGATTCTATGAAATATTTTGTTATTAATCCATCAGATAATCCATATGAGTTATCAGTTGATTTATTATTAGAAATATTCAATGATCCAAATATGATTGATAAATTAAATTCCTAAAATATGGAGTTTAAATATTAATTGATAGAATACAATGGCCATAATTATTATGAAGACACTCCATCTAAAGTAACATATTGGATTAAACAATTATTCCACTCCATATTTAATTTTAAAAAAATTTAGAAGTATTAATTTTTATATTACTTTTTTTTATACTTCTTTACCACAGTCACTACAAAATTTTGCTCCAGGATCTAATACTGCTCCACAATGAACACAATATTTGGTATTGTCAGTTTTTCTTTTATTTTCTTCTTCTATTTGATTAATACTCATATCTTCTTTTTTTAAAACTTTTTCAGGTGGAATTGATTTTTTTTCTATATCTTTGTTTTTCATTGGTTTAGGTTCTAATTCCAAGTCATCATCATCTTTTAATAATGAGTGTGGTTCATTAATATCTTTAGGTTTTTTGTTTTGTTTTTTATCTATTATTATATGTGGTTTATTATTTTCTTGTTGGGTATGGGTATTTGGTTTATCTATTATTACATGGGGTTTGTTTGTTTTTTTAGGTTTTTTGTTTTGTTTTTTATCTATTATTATATGTGGTTTAATGTCTGATTTTTTAATTTCAGTATTCTCTTTATCATTTATAATTGAGGGTTTTGTATTATTCTCATTTATTTCCTGATTATTAGTGTTTTTTGTGAAGTTTATATCCTCTTTTTTATAGGTGTAATTTTTGCTTGTTTCGTTATGGTTTTTTGAAACTCCTACATTGCTGCTGAAATTATTTGTATTAATTTTTTTAGGCATTGGTGGTTTAGTTTGTGGTTCTGGTCTTGGGATTTCATTTTCAGGGATATTAAATTGTTTGTTTTGTAGAATAGATTTGTGGATTGCTTTGGTTTTTCTTGGTCTATTTGGTTGGTTGTTTATTATTTCTATTTTAACTTCATTTCCATCTACTCTAGACATTAATAAGTATATCGTGTTATAAAATCCAATTAATGTTAGTATTCCCATGTAGAGTATTAAGAAGAAGTTTATGTATTTATAAGTGAATAAGATGTAATTTATAAATAAAAAGATTACCCATCCTATAATGTAAATTATTACATGGTAAATTATTTTTCCATTGTTTTGTTTTTTTAATATTCTATAGTTTGTATGATCTTCTGTAATTTTATACTTATCTTGTTTATATTGATTAGTTTTTATTTCTAACTCTTTTGAATCTCTAACTGTAATGTTTATCATAAAAATTAATCCACCTTTTAAGTTTATTTTTTTGACTTTTTTTAAAAAATTTTATAAATTTACTTGTTGAAATTTTTATTTAATTAAATATAAAAACTTATTCTTAAAAACTGCTTAATATACTAGTTTATTTGCTGATTTTTTAGATTTTCCAAATTAATTTTATAATAAACAATTTTCATTTAGCATATTAAAGGGTAACTATATTTTTAAGTAAAATAATATAAATTGATTGAAGGAGGGTAAAAAATTATGATATCTTATAAAAAAGATTTAGATAAAATTGAAGATGAAGATAAGAATTTAGATTTAACCTTTGGAAGTAGATATTTTAAAGAGAACATTCCAAAATATAGTTTAAATGAAAATGGTATGCCTGCAAAATCTGTGTATCAATTAATACATGATGAATTGAGTTTAGATGGAAATCCTATACTAAATTTAGCTAGTTTTGTTACTGATTGGATGGAGGATGAGGCGGACCAGTTAATAATAGAAAATTTAGGTAAGAATTTCATAGATATTGATGAATACCCTCAAACAAGTCAAATTCAGGATAGAGTAGTTAATATTCTAGCTAATCTTTACCATTCACCTGAAGATTGTGAAAGTTTAGGGATGGGAACAATAGGTTCTAGTGAAGCTATAATGTTAGGGTTACTTGCTCATAAATGGACATGGAGAGAACGTAGAAAAGCTGAAGGTAAACCTATTACTAATCCGAATATTGTTATGGGTGCAGATGTACATACTGTATGGGAAAAATTTGCTAAATATTTTGATGTGGAATTAAGATTAATACCATTAAAAGAAGATGAATATGTAGTAAATATTGAAGATATTGAAAAACAGATTGATGAAAATACCATATGTGTAGGGGCAGTTCTTGGAACAACATTCACTGGGGAAATGGATCCAATAAGTGAAATTAATGATTTATTATTAAGAATCAAAAAAGAAAAAGGTTGGAATATACCGATACATGTGGATGCTGCTAGTGGAGGTTTCATTGCACCTTTTGCTTATCCTGATATGGAATGGGATTTTCAATTAGAACAAGTAAGAACAATTAATGTTTCTGGACATAAATATGGTTTAGTATATCCTGGAATTGGTTGGTTAATATTTAAAGATAAATCTGATCTTCCTGAAGATTTAATATTTAATGTGAATTATTTAGGTGGATTAATGCCTAATTATAGTTTAAACTTTTCTAAAGGTAGTGGTATGATTATTGCTCAATATTACAATTTATTAAGATTAGGTAGAAAAGGTTATACTAATATTGTTTATAATATGCTTGAAAACACTAAGTACTTAAAAGAATCTTTAGAAGATACTGGGAAGTTTGAAATAATAAATGAAGAAATATTATTCCCTTTAGTTGTTGTTAAATTAAAGAATAATGAGAAATATTCTGTGTATGATTTAAGTAAATTATTAAGAGTTAAAGGTTGGATTGTACCGGCATATACATTACCTGCTAATGCGGAAGATAAAGAAGTCTTAAGATTTGTAATTAAGGAAAATTTTGGCCGTAATTTAACTAATAATTTAATCTCTGATATTAAAGAAGCAATATCATTTTTAGAGACAAAAGACATTAAAACAAAGGATAAAGTAGATTACACACCACTTTATTAATTAATAAAAGTTTTTTAATTTTTTTCACATTTTTCTATTTTTACTTTTTTAAAATTATAAAAAAAAAGGATTTTTTTTTTATTGGTATAAATCTATAATCCATTTTATCCAAGAATTTACAATTAAGCTTGCATTATTGTAATCTTCATCAGATTTTAAATCATAAAAATTTTTATCTTTTAATAATTCAATTATCTCTTGATTAGATAATAAGTTGTTAGTTTCTAGGTATGTTTTAAAGAATGTGTTGAAGATTTGATGTTCTAGTATAGTTTTTGTTAAAAATAATAATTTACTATTACCAGGTAATGGGAAGATTACTAATCCTTTTTCACTTAATCTGTAATAGGTTGTTTTATTTCCCATTATGAATTCGTGGTATGGGTCTATTAAATCTAGGTAAACTAATGAATTTGCATATTCTTCTGTGTAATCTTCTCTTAAATTTAGGATTTCACTTATTTTTTTTAAGGATAAATTTTTTTTTAATAGTTCATTTCCAATTTTAATTAGTTTATTGAAATCTTTTCCTTTGGGAAAGTTTTTATTTGTTTCTGGTATGATTTTTATTGTTTTAAATAGTCCGAGTATATTTTCTTTTTGTATTTTTTCATTCATAATATTTTTTTCCTCTTTTTTTGTGAATTTTTATTTTGTTTTTACTTTGATTAGTATTATTTTTTTTATTAGTTTTTAAATTTATTATATACTTTGTTTTGTTTTTATTATTTATTTAATTTTAAAATTAGATCGTATTAAGGTTAATCACAATAATTATGAATATATATTCATAATATTTATATGTAT
>ENA-UOOK01001611-UOOK01001611.1-fermentation-metagenome-genome-assembly--contig:-NODE-1611-length-29446-cov-14.788405_pt1 | contig 29446 bp, 19 predicted proteins | sample MGYA00245777_ERZ724023 | MGnify/ENA primary metagenome ERZ724023 (study PRJEB28704, sample SAMN03018312) | fermentation metagenome | biome: anthropogenic terrestrial biome; feature: soil...
GCCCCCTCCCACCTGGACGCCAACCACAATACCTTCGAACACACCGACGGCGACAACACTTGTTACAACAATACCAACGGAAACTCAAACGACGCCTCCAACGACACCTCCAACGACGCCCCCCCCACTGGACACTCCAACACCTGTAACTCCTGTATCGCCAATTGAGGATCCGCGTCCTATTCCCACTACCGAAACACCTAAACCTCCTGGTGATGACTGATATCTTTAAATGACTGTTTGGTTTTCGAGGTTTCAAGAAGAGAGATGCGGAAACTTATCTGCCGTTGACAAGACACCAGGTTAAGTTAATTTGGCAAGCTGACCTGGAACCTGAGTTTCTCATTTTAGTGTCCTGGAAGTTTCTTCAAAACAAATTGTGTTGTTATAGGAGTTTCCAGTTCAGCAGATAGTTAGTAGGGAAGGGGCTTGACCCCTTCCGTCTCAGTTTTCTCATTTTCCACCATAAGCCTGATTTCAACGAGGAAGAGCGTGTTTTTCAGGACACTAAAGTGAGAAACGCAGGTTCTAGTTCAGCTAAAAGTTAGTAGGGAAGGGGCTTGACCCCTTCCACAAAACTCACAATCAATACACCGGAAAACGGAAAGGGACAAGCCGCGTTCCCTACAACAAGATGGCTTCGCCCAAACGGGGCTTGACCTCTTCCACAAAACCCACAATTAATACACCGGAAAACGGAACGGGACAAGCCGCGTTCCCTACGGAAGGATGGCTTTGCCGGAACGGGACAAGCCGCGTTCCCTACGAAAGGATGGCTTTGCCGGAACGGGACAAGCCGCGTTCCCTACGGAAGGATGGCAGAGCCACATTCCCTACGATAAGGTTGAATTATTAGCCATCAACCAATCCCCCGAATTCCACAATTTAGCATCCTGAAAAACTTACTATTCCTTGTTGGAATCAGGTTATTTTGGAAATGAGGAACATGGGTCCAATTAACAGCCCTCAAAAATCACTCCTGTTGTAGCCTGATGAATTTGAAGCGTCAATTAATCGACCCTGAAGCATCTACAAGCGCTATCGGTTCCGCAAACGTCTGCCGAGGTTGTCGGTAAAGCTGCCGTTGAGGATGTTGATCACATCAATGATCACGCCAAATCCAAGCAGCCCGCCAGTAAAGAGGTACAAAACACCTTTGCCAGTGTTGCCAACATAAAAATGATGCCCTCCAATGACTCCCAACGCTATGCAAATGATCAAGACGATGGTTTTGTCTTTGTCGCTGATCATCCCAGCCATTGCCATGGGAACCCCACAATTAAAACACACCTGGGTGCCAGCTGGTAAAAGTGAGGCGCAGCTTGGGCAATTGATAAACCCGGCAGCTTGACCGGCACCGTAATATGGGGCATTTGGTTGATTATACGATGCAGGGCTTTGATAGGTCGGTTGTGACCATGTATTCTGCGCAGGATTGGACTGCCCATAAGTGCTCCCCTGCCCTGCATAATTTGCCGGGTTGGCAGGTGTGCGGTAGTCCTGGGGTTGGTAACCTTGATTGCTGCCATAGGCGCTTTGACCTGGTTTGTACGAACTTTGAGCATCCTGGCGCGGATGGTAAGCGGAACCGGATCGGGAAGGCGGTGTTTGTGAAGCTGTTGAGCCAATTGGTCTGAAACTCATCACTGGAGACGACCTCGAATTCTTTGATTGCAGGTCGGCGCCACAGCGCACACAGGTTGAAGCTTGTGGCGAATTATTGAGGTTGCATTGTGGACAATCCATCTTTCCTCCCGTGGATAATCGTTTTGTAAACTTGTCCGGCAAATAAAAATAAAGGTGGACGTACCCTTGATGGCTGTAATTATATATGAAAAGTGAGTTTCTGCCTGAAATTGGTCAATCGAGAATTTGACTTTCGTTTGCTTCCATGGAGATAATCGTTCGATACGTAGGCGCCTGGACGGAAAACTCTTTTATTAAGCAGGGAATTGACCTTTTGTAAACACCAACACAACCCAGTCCTCCTCCTGAAGAGTGTCGATGTGGGTCAGGGCGGCGCTTGTCGCGGCATCGATGACTGAAGGTGCCTGATGTTCGAGGATCCCGCCCAATATTAATATTCCCTGGTTCGCGATTGTGTCTGCCAAACCTGTTTCAAGCATCTCCACCAAAACATGAGCAAGGATATTGGCGAGCACAACCGGTGCCTGGCGCAACTGACCTGAGCGGGACGGAATATCGAGATGTGTGCCGACTTCAAAAGCGATACGTCCATCCATCCCGTTTAGTCCAGCATTCCTGAAGCATGAAGGAATCGCCTCCGGGTCGTTATCGACACCAAGAACCGTGTCCGCGCCCAGTCTCACCGCCGCGATCGAAAGAATGCCGCTGCCACAGCCTATATCGAACACGTTTTTACCTGCACAACCATGCTTTTCCAACGCGATCAGGCAAAGCTGGGTTGATGGATGCGTTCCGGTGCCAAAGGCCATGTCGGGCGAGATGATGATCGGAAGCCGCCCCTCCGCGAGGGACTGGTCGACCCATTCCGGCAGCACGATCAGATTTTTACCAAGCCTCAGAGGCTCATAGCAAGTTTTCCAGGCTTCCATCCAGTTTTGATCATCGATCACCTGGTAAGAAACGGAACCAAGGGGCACGATCTGACCCAGGTACCCAACTGCCCGGTCCAGTTTTTGACGGATGTCTTCGCTTTGCTCATCGAACGGGAAATAAGCGACAACCTGCATCTCACCCGTGGGTTTTTCTTCCTGGTCTGCCTGGTCAAATACAGTTACACTGTTCAAGAGGACACCGTTAGGGACGTAACGGGAAAAAACCTCGGCGACAGCTTCAGCCAGTTCTCCAGAGCAAAACAAAGCAGCTTCCAGCCACTTGTCCGGTTTAGCCACTGAAGGCGTCCTTGACCTTGTCAAAGAAACTGCGTTCCTGGATCTTGATATCTGTGCCCATGGTTTTGCCCAGCGAGGTTAAAAGCTCTTCCTGTTCTTTGGTGAGGCTGGTCGGGATTTGAATGTTCACGGTGACCATCTGGTTACCCCGGTCGTTTTTATTTAGAACAGGCACACCCTTGTCCTTTAATCTGAAGACCCGACCCGGCTGAGTGCCAGGCGGAATCCGCAATTTTACGTTTCCGTCAATTGTCGGGATGGTTATTTCATCGCCCAGAGCTGCTTGTGCCATGTTGATATCCAGGTCAAGCAGGATGTCGTTGCCGTTTCGTCTGAAGAATTTATGCGGTGTGACGTCCAGTTCGATGTAGAAATTGCCGTTTGGACCGCCGTTTGCGCCAGGCTGACCTTCGCCAACCATACGAATCTGGTTGCCATCATCCACTCCAGCCGGGATTGTCACCGTTTTAGTGCTGGTCTTCCGCTCCAGACCGCTCCCACGACAATTCCGACAGGGAGTTTCGATCATTTTTCCACGTCCACCGCAGGTCGGGCAGGTAGCCACCTGGACCATCGAACCCAAAAAAGTTTGATGCACCTGTCGAACTTCGCCCTGCCCATTACAGGTCGGACAGTCGCTTAGTTGTGTGCCGGGTTCGGTGCCGCTGCCATCACAAACAGAGCAGCGTTCGTTGCGGGTGATTTCAACCTCTTTTTCTGCGCCAAATACCGCTTCTTCAAACGATAATTTGAGCATGGTGCTGAGGTCGGCTCCCCGCCGTGGGGCATTTTGCCGCCGTCTTGAACTGCTGGCGCCACCAAAACCACCCATACCCCCCATGCCACCCATCCCGAATAAAGCTTCAAACAAATCGGAGAGATCCATGTTGCCGTAATCGGGCATGCCCTGGGTATTTACACCCGAAAACCCAAAGCGGTCATAGGCGGCACGTTTTTCTGTGTCGCTTAAGACGCCGTAGGCTTCATTGATTTCCTTGAACCTTTCTTCGGCATCAGGGGCTTTATTGACATCCGGGTGATATTGACGCGCGAGGTTACGAAAGGCGTTTTTAACATCCTCCGCCGTCGCATTTCTGGATATCCCCAGAACTTCATAATAATCTCGTTTATCTGTCATCGTATTCTTTTCAAAACAGCGTGCAAACACCTGGCGAAATTTTCGCCAGGTGCCTTATTCTACTTGATATTGCCCAGCTTATTCCGCATGTGTGAATTCGCCTTCAACGACATCCGGGTCGTCAGAAGGAGGGGTATCGGAGCCAGCCTCTGTTTCTGGCTGGGGAGTCTCTTCTGCCTGGCTGTAGGCAGCCTGCCCGATTTCCTGCAGAATCTTCATCAATTCTTCAACGGATTCATTAATAACAGCGATATCATTCTGATCTCTAACGGCGCGTACCCTGGCAACCGCGTCTTCGACACGACCTTTGGCATCTGCCGGAACCTTATCGCCAAGATCCTTGAGTGTCTTTTCGGCAGTGTAGGCTGCGTTGTCGGCAGTATTGCGGGCTTCAATCAATTCACGATGTTTTTGGTCTTCGCCGGCGTGCGCTTCGGCATCCCGGCGCATGCGTTCAATTTCCTCATCGCTCAAACCAGAAGCGCCTGTGATGGTGATGTCTTGTTGGCGGCTTGTGGCTTTGTCTTTGGCGGTGACCTTCAGGGTGCTGTTTGCATCCATATCGAAAATCACTTCGATCTGGGGCATCCCACGGGGAGCAGGCGGAATGCCATCCAGTGTAAACTTGCCGAGCGATTTGTTATCGGCTGCCATGGTGCGTTCACCCTGCAAAATGTGAATTTCGACCGAGGTCTGGCTGTCAGAAGCGGTGCTAAAAACCTGGCTTGCCCGGGTTGGGATGGTGGTATTGCGCTTGATCAGCGGCGTAGAGATACCGCCCAACGTCTCGATGGAGAGCGTCAGGGGGGTCACGTCGAGCAGAAGAATGTCGGTCACATCGCCGCCCAACACACCAGCCTGGATAGCGGCACCAATGGCGACGACTTCGTCCGGGTTGACGCCCTTATGGGGTTCTTTGTTGAACAACTGGCGGACAGCCTCCTGCACAGCAGGCATACGGGTCATGCCGCCAACCATAACCACCTCGTCGATATCAGAGGGTTTCAGGTTGGCATCTGCCAGTGCTTGCTGCACGGGTTTGAGCGATTTCTGCACCAGGTCACCGGTAAGCTGTTCCAGTTTGGAACGGGTCAGGGTGGTTACCAGGTGTTTCGGACCGGAAGCATCAGCGGTGATATAGGGCAGGTTGATCTCGGACTGCATCGTGCTGGAGAGCTCAATTTTCGCCTTTTCCGCGGCTTCTTTGAGGCGCTGCAGTGCCTGGCGGTCTCCACGCAGATTGATGCCGTTTTCCTTCTTGAATTCGTCTGCCAGCCAATCGATAATGCGCTGGTCAAAGTCATCTCCGCCTAAAAAGGTGTCGCCCGAGGTGGACTTGACCTGAAATACACCGTCGCCCACTTCCAGGATGGAAATATCAAACGTACCGCCTCCGAGGTCAAAAACGGCGATAACCTCGTTTCGATCTTTTTTGTCCAGCCCGTAAGCCAGTGAAGAAGCGGTGGGTTCGTTGATGATGCGCAGCACTTCCAATCCGGCGATCTTGCCGGCATCGATGGTGGCATTGCGCTGAGCGTCGTTGAAATAAGCCGGCACGGTGATAACAGCCTGGTCGACCTGTTCGCCAAGGTAGGCTTCGGCGTCGCGTTTAAGTTTGCCCAGGATCATGGCGGAGATTTCGGGAGCTGTGTAATCTTTATTATCCAGCACGACCCTGACATCGCCGTTGGGAGCGCTGTTAATCTTATACGGCACCACGCTGATTGCCCGCTGGACTTCGGGATCGTTGGTTTTTCGACCCATAAAACGCTTGATTGAAAAAATCGTATTTTCGGGGTTAATAATTGCCTGGTTGCGGGCTACCTGCCCAACCAGGCGTTCGCCATTTTTGTTGACTGCAACAACTGAAGGCACAAGTCGGTTGCCTTCAGCGGAAGTAATCACCACGGGCTCTCCACCCATCATCACTGCAGCTGCTGAGTTGGTTGTTCCTAAATCAATACCGATAATTTTGCCCATAAAACCTCTCCTATTTCGCTACCCGTACCTTGGCTGGTCGGATAACCCGTTCTTTTAATTGATATCCGGTTTGCACGACTTCGATGATTTGTCCATCGCTAAACCGATCATTTTCTTCATGTGTGACAGCTTCCTGGTTGATTGGGTCGAACATGTCGCCAGGATTGAGATCGATAACGCTCACGTCCTGAGTTTCGAGCGTTTTGAGCAATTTCTTGCGGATTAGTTCAATGCCGGCTATCCAACTGGCGCAATCGGGATCAGCTGGAGAGTGGTCGAGAGCTCTTTCCAGGTCATCCATGACCGGCAGAAACAGTTTGATATGTTCTCCTAACAATCGATCAGCCATGACAGCATTATCTTGTTCGACACGGCGCTTATAATTGGCGAAACTCGCCCTTTCACGCTGCCAGCAGTCCAGATATTCATCCACTTTGTCCTGCAAACTAACAACGTCATTAACCGATTCCTCTTTGTTTCCAAATTCTTCAAATTCCTGGTTGGTTTTTTCGTCTTCTGTCATCATTTCCTCATCATAGTGTCGCTATGTTTTTAGTCTATTAAATTATCTGCCACGAAGCCAGACATGAGTTCGCCCACGTATCGCACGGTGCTGATTGTTTGCCCATAGGGCATGCGCATCGGACCCAGAATGCCGAGGGTCCCACTGAGCTGATCGGGGATGCCATAGCGGGTCAGAATAACGGAGGTATTCTGCAATTCCTGCCATGTGCCCTCTCCACCAATTAAAACCTGCACGCCGCCAATATCCTCGGTTAGCACGGTACGTGAGATCAGGTCGTCCAGCATGGAACGTTCTTCCAGCAGGCGCAGGGGAGAATTTGCCGGATCGTAATCGGCAAATACCGGCTCACTCAGTACGTAACTGAGTCCATCCAGGTAAAGCTCACCCGTGACCAGTTTGTTTGTCAGGTTGAGCTGCTCTTCGATTGCGTCCAAAACAAGGTCGACAGCAGGGTTGCCTGTAGGTGGGAGGCTTTGAATCTGCTCAAGAGCCCGGTTTTCGCAAAGCTGGTTGACCTGGGTCGCCAGCTGAGATAGTTGTTCCTGGGTTTGTACGGTATCAAAAGCGAGGATCTGCTGCTGGATTTCCCCACCAACCAGTACTAATACCATCAAAACCTGGCTGCCGCGAGTGGCGATCAGTTCCAGGTGCTTGAAGGTTACCTTCTGTGAATGTGGGGCAGTCACGATCGAAACGGCTTGCGATTGATTCGCCAAAACAGAGGCAGCCAACGGCAGCCAGTGCTCCAGCCCCCGGCGTGCCTGGTAAAACTGGTGGGCGATTGTGTTTCGCGTAGCCGAAGGCAGGCTGGTGTGCTGCACCAGGTTGCTGACGAAAAATCGATAGCCTTCCTCGGTTGGCACTCTGCCGGCGGAGGTGTGGGGCTGCCTGAGAAAGCCCATTTCCTCGAGCGCGTTCATCTCATTTCGTACGGTTGCAGAACTAATCTTCAGGTTGTATTCATTGATCAAGGATTTCGAGGCAACCGGCTGAGCTGTGCGCGTGTGTTCGTGCACAACCAGGGATAGGATTATTTTTTGTCGGTCGCTTAGTTGATTCATTGCTTACTCAATATTAGCACTCTCGAACAGAGAGTGCTAATTCAGTGGTTTTAATGTTACCATGAGCAAAATTGCCCGTCAAGAAAAGGATAATCTCACAAGGTTAACTTTATGTTAGAGATTTGGCTGCTGCCTTATCCTTCACAGGCGAAAAAGAACAGGGAGCAGGAAACAGGAACCGGGTTTTGTCATTCTGAACGAAGTGATGCGAAGTATACAAAGTAAGAATCTGAACCTTTCCCAACACAAACCTTACCGACTTTGCTGGAACAGACATAACGCCATACGGGTGCTTACGGGCGGGCATGGCAACCATCCGCTACAACTCATTCGGGACGGCATGACAAATGCCCCTTACACCACAAGATTAACAGACATTTTCATATTGAGAATTGCTGGCATGCATGTTGAAGAAGCCCGCACGATCTCATTCATCATTTCCACGAGCGATCAGCTAAAAAATATCCCCTATGAACATTGAACTGCCACCACATGCCGGTCGATGCCCCCGAAGCGGTACTTGTAATCCTCTGCTCCGCGCATCAGATCCACCTCTTGCAACCCTTGATCAATTGACCACTGGATCAGCTTTGACAACAGTAACCAGCCCGGAGAATATTTGCTGAAATCCGGGTTCCAACCAGTGTTATAGACCCACAGACGGTTTTGCGCGATGAAATTAAGGTATCCGGCGACCTTTTGCCCGTCCAACAGCAGGAATGCAAGGTTGAATCGGTTCTTTTCGAAGGCTGCCTTCCCCAGTGACAAAAGGTATTGCTCAGTTTCTCCGCTTAGAAAATGCTTTTTTTCTTCCTCATTTCGCATCAATTCAACAAAGATGCGAATCTCATCAATAACTTCGGCAGCATTTTCCACGAGGTACAATTCAATTTGAAAATCCCGTTCCGCGTTGCGCAGTTTTCGCCGTACTTCATGGCGCTGTTTTTTGTTCAACGACTGTAAGTACTCGTCCCAACTGTCGGTCAGAGTTATGGCAGGCGCTGGCTGCAGGACAGTTTGCTTGAAACGGTGCTGTCGCTGTTCAGCAGCTTGTTCCAAGATCCGCAAACTTGGAGAATCGTCCAGCAGGTTTGCCAGTTCCAGGTTTTTGACCGGTATGGCTTCATTCTCGTCAAGAAAATCGAGCAGTGCAGTTAGGAAAGCGGGCAGGTCCTCTTCCGCGGCGATAAAATCGAGGTAATCGGTGACTTCTATCTGCCCGATAAATCGCAGGGCTGGAGGGCTGCCTTCTTTGCTCGAGACAAACAACGGCGCAATCCCCTTCAGCTTGCCTCTTTCAAATCCTGTAACGATACAAAGCTGGCTTTCAGAGCTAAGCCACTCGCCGCCGCCCAGGGTTTGCCACCAGTTATATAAATACCAAAACTCTAAAAAGGGATATGGTCTGACCGACCTGCTGACCAGCTCGTCCCAGGCTTCTTCAAGCCCTTTCCATTCCTCGATGCTGTTGACGAGAGTTAATTCCATAGGCGAGATTATAACCTCTGGCACGAATAGTGTACTGAATTGTACTGAGCAATCGCGCTCAGGAAAAATAAGGTAGATATTATGAATTACGATTTAACCATTTATGCACCCGAAGACAGCCCAAACGCGGTTTTTTATGCCTCTGGAGGACAAAAGCAAAGCGCCCGCGGTCGGGAAAAGGACCTCTTGCTTGCTTTGGTCAGCCCAACCAGTCAACATCCTTTTGACCCCTCGGCGCTGCGGTCGGTGCTTGAAAATCAGGGAAGATTATTTTATAAAACCAGCGGATCTGTCACCAAGGCTATCCGGGTTTTCGTGGACGGGTTGAACAAGTATTTTCAACAGCAAAATAGTCATTATGACCAACCAGAAACCTGGACTACAGCCTCACTCAGCCTGGGTGTGATTCACTACGACACACTTTTCATCGCCCAGGTGGGGCAGAGCTCTGCCCACATTCTGCGATCCGATGGTGATGAACTTTTCTTTGATTCTGAACTTAATCGACCTGGACTTGGGGCAGTCACGGTTGTGAATCCGCGTTATTTCCAGACCAGCCTGAAAGGTGATGAGTCGTTCCTGCTGCTGCCCGACCCTCAGGCATTTACTCCAACTGAATCCCCGCTTGAAGAGCAACTACAGCAGGGTTCGCCAGCAGCGTTCATTCAAGTCAAGCCCGGCAGCGGCAAACTGACTATTTTGGGGCTGGATCAGTATCAACCTAAACCAAGTGAGCCCTTGCAGGATGATGCAAGTGAATCTGAAAAGGACGAGCCAGAGGTTACTGTTGAACTCCAGGCAGAAAAAACTGCTGAAGCTGAAACGACTGCATATACTCCTTCTTTGGCTGAAGACTTGTTTACACAGGCAGTGCTTTTGCCTGATGAGACCCCGGTTGCTGCTGAAGACGAGCAAATTATCCCGATTGACCCTCCCGAAATTACAGCGGACATCTCGGATGAACCCAGGCTTCTTGATGAGCCAATGACAACCCGCGAAGAAGCATTTGAAACTGCTCCAGAAAGGGGGGGGGGTCCAATCGAACCCCCGGACCTTTCGAAGCTAAAAGAAAAAACACTCCATGGGATAGCTGCTGGCGCTGGCTGGCTGCGCCGCGCGGAAGAGAAGGTTGAATCGGTTGCTGCTTCGAAGAAGGCATCGACCACCCAGCCGACTTACCCGGTTGGTGAGCTTTCACTCTTAGCCAAAGCCCTGATCGCAATCCTGGTTCCGCTTGTGCTGATCGCGATCACTTCCATGGTCTACTTTTCCCGGGGCGAGGAACATGAATACAACTACTACCTTGCCCAGGCTCAGGCATCGATTAATAACGCTGCCTTGATGCAAACCGTCGAACTTCAACGGGAAGGCTGGGAGCAGGCGTCAAACTGGCTGAACCAGGCAGCAGCTTACCAGAATTCAGCTGAAGTCAAATCGCTGCGTGTGCAGATTCAAACGGCGCTCGATGCCCTTGACGGTGTGCGCAGGTTGCAATTTGCTCCTGGATTTGCCGCATCACTTTATCCAGGCTGGGACATTACAGCGATCGTTTCGCTGAACAACGACCTTTACCTTCTCGACCAGGCAAGCGGAGCGGTGATGTATATGCGCCTGCGTAATACAGGCTATGAATTGGACGACCAGTTCAAGTGCGGTGCGGGTAAATACGGCGGCGTAGAAGTGGGGAAACTGGTCGATATGATCAGCGTGCCCCTGAACAATCCCGCCAAAGCGCCAATTCTGGCAATTGATGCAAGTGGAAAGCTGCTTTATTGCAGCCCAGGTGGCACTGCCAGCGCGGTGGCTTTGCCCGTTCCGGATGGAGGTTGGGCTGAACTGAAGAGGATGGTCTTCGATAGCAACAAGCTTTACATCCTTGATACCGGGAACAACGCCCTGTGGAGCTATCGTGGACTGACCGCAAATTTTTCCAACCCTCCCACAGCTTTTTTTGACGATCCAAAGATTGAGTTGGCTACCGCGGTCGACCTGGCAGTTGAAGGTGAAGAGCTTTTTTTGCTGCATGCCGACGGGCACAGCTCCCACTGCCTCTCCTCGTCTATAACCGGTATGATTAGCTGCGATGAACCGTATCCCTATCACAATACAGAGGGAGGCAATCCGGATTTTGAGAGTACTGACCTGCACTTTGAACGACTTGCATATTCACCACCACCGGACCCTTCGGTTTATTACCTGGAGGCAAAGCAGGCCGCGCTTTATCAGTTCAGTTTGCGTTTGAACCTGAACAAAGTTTTACGCTTTTGCACTACAGACGGGTCCATGCCAGGACAAAAGGTAACCGCGTTCTATGTAAGCCCTGACCGGCGTGTTTTCCTGGCTTTTGGTAACCAGCTGTACCACGCTGTTTTGCCTTGAAGCAATCCAGCCTTAAGTGCAGTGCAATCCCAGACCTTTTTGCCTGGCTTTCTGCCTATTCTGCTTACCGCACATTTGAGTGAAAGGTTGCTCAAACGGGCAACAGATCCCTTGAGATAATTAAGCGGAGAGCGGTTTGGAGGCGGTTTTCTTTTCGGAACTGCCTCATCTACGGTACAATTCTGGCTATGAAACTCAGCCGAATGCTTGACCCCCGCGGGTTGAAATATCCTTACCTTGGACTTTCCATGATCCTGAATGTCGCCTGGGCGCTGCTCTTTTTCAGCCTGATGGATACCTTGATGCTGCGTTATGGAGAGGCAATGCAGGGGGAGGATACAACACTGATGCTGGGGATCTTCCTTGGCTCGCTGACCATAAGCTTCCTGATTTCCATGATCGCCAAAGACGGGCGCGGACCAACTTATGGCATTTATGGCGGCATCGCCGGGATGGTGGTGATTGTCCTGATGATCTGGAAGTCCGGCTTGCTGGCTCCCCTGGTTGGTTTTATGGCGGTTTTTGGCGGCATTAATGGGGGTACGCTTGGAGAGATGTATCTGCAGGTTAGGCGAAAAAATAAATAACGCGGCTTAACTCTTACTCGTTGGCAGCCAGGGCATTTTCGGACCCTCAATGCCAAGGTGTTCTGCAAGGGCGGCGCGCATAGCCGTGCGGTCATCCCAGGCATATTCCGTGGTGATAAAGCACATCGATTGCTCATGCCCCTTACCGCAAGCCATCACCAGGTCTCCTGGTTTGGCTAGTTCAATTGCCTTGCGGATCGCATCGCCCCGATCACCAACGCGGTAAAAGCTCTTTCCTTCCACACCGCCCACCGAAACAGCTGCCTCTGCCATGTCCTGCAAAATGTCATCGAGTGATTCGGTACGCGGATCTTCAGCGGTCAGGATGGTGATATCCGCGCCTTTGATCGACGTGATCGGCATCATCCGCCGCTTCTCCCTGTCGCGCAGCCCGGCTGAGCCAAACACCGCGATTACTTTTCCTTCGGTTAGCCCGCGAGCGGTCTCAAGGGCAGCTTCGAGCGCAAAGGGCGTGTGCGCAAAATCGACAATCGCGATGAAATCCTGTCCCAGGTCGATTCGTTCCATTCTGCCTGGCACGGTATCCTGACTGGCGAGCGCTTTCACGGCAAGCTCCTCTTCAACACCCAGCCCCAAAATCGTGGTCCCCAGGGCGGCAAGCGCGTTTGAGACGTTATAGATCCCAACCATCGGGGTGATTACTGGATAGACCGCCTCGCCGATATGACAGTCGAAGCGCAGTTCTGAAGGGCTGTTTTGGATATTGTCTGCCCAGAGATCCGCCTGGTTGATGCGGCTGTAGCTCACCTGGTTGGGGGTGGCTGTTCGTTTCAGGTAGCCGTAGGATTTGTCGTCGTTGTTTAAGACCGCCAGCCTGGGATTGCCGATCTTTTTTTGGGAGGTCACCCACAGGCTCTCGAACAACAAGCCTTTGGCTTTCAAATAGTGCTGGTAGTCACCGTGATAGTCAAAATGTTCATGAGTCACGTTTGTGACCACGGCAATGTCGAACTCGCTGGCGATTGCCCTGCCCTGTGCCAGCCCGTGCGAAGTGCTTTCGAGGACGCAGTGGGTCATGCCGGCGCGGACCATCTCTGCCAATAGCGCCTGGATGGCGGGTGAATCGGGCGTAGTCACGTGGAAGCCCGTGTCGATCTCCTGTGCGCCCACAAGGGCGTTTACCGTTGAGATCATGCCGGCTTTCAACCCCGCCTGGGTGAGGATGTGATGGATCATGCTGGCAGTGCTGGTTTTACCGTCGGTTCCGGTTACACCGATCATGCGCAGTTTGCGAGCCGGGAAGTTGTGTGTCGCCGCAGCCAGCCAGGCAAGCGCTTTGCGCGGGTCATCGTCGATTCCGAGGCAGGCAACCGATAACCCCCGGGGAGCAGGGCGGTTGGTGACGATTAAAGCTGCGCCGCGCTCGATGGCAGCCGGGATGTAATCGAAGCCGTCGTAACTCTCGCCTTTGATGGCAACGAAAGCGTCTCCAGGCTGCACCTGGCGTGAATCACTGGTGGCTGCCCGAATTTTGACCTCCGGGATTTCCCCTCTGGTAATCACAGGGATTTTGGAGAGCAGGTTGGATAGTTTTTTCAGTTGTGGTCTGCGCATGGATTTAGCCTTTTGTACGGTGTGTATTTTTTTTGAGGACGGTATATGCCAGCAGCAGGAACAGCCCCAGCCCGATGGTGATCAGCCCCACTATTAACACAGTTTGAGGAATACCCGTTTGCTTTACCTGGAAAGCCAGGTCGAGACTCACCTGGGGTGAGATCGCGTAGGCACCGCTTTGATTGCTATCGGCAAGCGACATCTTGATGATTCCGGTTACCTCAAAAGTGGTGAAAGGCACGATTTCCCAGGAGATGCTCTGACGACCTTTTTCGAGTGGGGTCATGATCCGTTTTCGTGGGGTGATCACGCTGCCGGCTGCATCGAATTCGGCATCGAAAACATAACCGTTTGCCAGGTATTGTTCAAGGGTTGTGTCGGGTTCAAAAGTCAATGAGACCGTGTTCTTTTGGTTGACGAAAAGTTCTGTCGGGTGGCTGACCATTACCTTTAACATGCCAGCGGTGCCGTAAGCCCAGTCGCTCAAGGTTTGAGTTTGAGTGGTTGTTTCCAGGGTTTGATTTGCACGCATTGCCAACAATCCAACCCCGGCAAGGAGGAGGATGATGGCGATGATCAGTAAGGTTGTTAGTCGGTTCTTTTTCATGACTTCTCAAGTTGGTCGCGAGCTTGCAATTCAATTTTACCCTTGTGGAAGGAAATGGGGGTGCACACTCATTACGACAGGACAATTCTCAACAGGACCAGATGAAATTATGGCTTGACATCACTCAGCAGATTGCTTCGCTCGCAATGACAGATTGCTGACTCGTCACTGCGAGCCCCCGTTATTGGAACGGCGGGAGCTTTTGAATCACAATCAGGGGGCGTGGCAGCCTGCTTTTGATTTCTTGTTGTGCTTAGATGCAAAAAGATTAACTGCGGATTGCTTCGCTTCGCTCGCATTGACAGATCAAAGGCGGATTGCTTCGCTTCGCTCGCAATGACAGATTACAGACTCGTCACTGCGAGCCCCCATTATTGGAATGGCGGGAGCTTTTGAATCACAATCAGGGGGCGTGGCAGCCTGATTGTGATTTCTTGTCTTGAATAGATGCAAATAGATTAACTGCGGATTGCCTCGCTTCGCTCGCAATGACAGATCAAAGGCGGATTGCTTCGCTTCGCTCGCAATGACAGATTACAGATGCGTCACTGCGAGCCCCCGTCACTGGAATAACAGAAACTTTTGAATCACAATAAGGGGGCGTGGCAGCCTGCCTTTATTCTCTTGCCTTGGGTACAAGCAAAAAGATAAACTGCGATTTGCTTCGCTTCGTTCGCAATGACTGATTACAGATCCGTCACTGCGAGCCCCCGTTACACGAAAGGCGGGAGCTTTTGAATCACAATAAAGGGGCATGGCAGCCTGCCTTTATTCTTTTGTCTTGGGTAGAAACAAAAAGATAAACTGCGGATTGCTTCGCTTCGCTCGCAATGACCCTCCTTCTGGTTTCCTCGTGTAATTCTCTCACCCCCCTGCCCCCCTCTAAAGAGGGGGTTGCCGTTCCCCGCTCCCCGTTCCGCGCTTCCCGGCTCTCCCACCCCTGCCCCCCTCTAAAGAGGGGGTTGCCGTTCCCCGCTCCTCGTTCCCCGCTTCCCGGATCTCCACCCCTTTGCCCCCCTCTAAAGAGGTGGTGGCAAAAGCGGTACTGCGTCTGTTCTACACAGGTACTGTCTGGAAAACATGTCATCACTGCGAGTCAATGTAATTCAAAAGGCACGAAATCTTCAACGCTGTACTCTTCGCGTGTGAAGCAATTTGACCTTAATTACTTGAGTTACAAAACGACAGCGGTACAATTCTTGCATCAAAAACACCAGGAAATGAGCAAAATGATCCCGACTCTCGATTTCAACCCTGTGTTGACGGTGTTTCCCTACGCACTGTTGTACTACGCGCTCTTGTTGGTTTCCAGCGGGCTGGCGCTGTTCGCCGTCCTGCGCTCAGAAGGCGAGCGCAGAGCAACATTACAAACCAGCCTGGCGGTCATTTTCGTTTCCCAACTGGTGTTACTAACAGCTAATTTGCTTGCCTACCAGGGAGTTCAGCAGGTTGAGGCTTTATTCCCGCTGCTGCATCGAAGCTTAAATTTAATTTGCCTGGTTTGGCTGACCTGGTCAATAATTAAGCCGGGTGATAACGCACTCCCCGCCTGGCTTCCCCTGGTTGTCACCATGCTGGTGTTGCTATCTTCAGCCATCCTCGCGCTTTCCTGGCTGCCCACTCACTCAGCTCAAAACTTCAATTTCAGCCTGCCAGATTTTATCTGGATCGGACTAACGCTTTTATTAATTCTGTCTGCGGGAGTCGCCTGTAAGGGTAGATCCAAGGTCTGGCTGGTTGAACCGCTGCTGATCCTATTTATTGCTGGAGTTGGATTCATTCTCTACCTGCTCCTTCCGATCGCAGGCGATTTGCCAGCTGTGGTCATGCTCAGTCAACTGCTCTATTATCCCCTGCTAATCAGCCTGGCTCACCATAAACCAACAAACCAATCGTCCAGGGTAAGGGAGCCCCAACCAAACCATTTGCTGCGGGCAAATATCGCCAATGCCTTCCTCGGGGTCAGCCTTCAATCCGGGCGTGATGAGCTTGAAAAATCGCTTTCCCATAGCCTCAGCCTTTACCTGGCGGCAGACTTGCTCGGGTTTCTTTCTTATAAAGAAGGGGATCCGTCTGCCAGGCTATCCAGCGCCTACGATTTAATCCGCGAAGATCACCTCAAATCCATTGATCTTCCGGTTGAGGATTTTCCATCGCTTCGTATTGCCATGCAAAACGAGCAGATCCTTGTTTCCAATAAGTCTGAGCATCTCCGGGCTGAAAAAGAAGCCCTGATGGACCTGACCGGATACAACCAGATTGGCAACTTGCTCTATTACCCGCTTGACCCATTTAAGAATTCAACCAAACCCGGCATCCTGGGGCTCACACCCTATACAAATAAGACCTGGGAGCAGGAGGACCTGACCCGCCTCGAACCCCTGAAGCAAAACCTGGGAAGGGCGCTGCAAAAAGCCAGCAACTTCGAGGAGGAATCTGCCCAGCTCCAGCGTTTTATCGCAGATTTGGAGGATAAAACCCTAAAACTGCAACTTTTGGATGAGGAAGCCAAAGACAACCAGGAAATTCTCGCGCAAATCAAAAACGATCTTGAACAAACTCAAAACGCCTGGGCTGAAGAAGTTGAGCTATGGGTCAACCGCCAAAAAGAGTTGGAAGACGAACTAGAAACTTTGCAGGCTGTCATCGAAGAAAACCGGGAAAGCGTCGTCCAGATTGAAACCCTCCGCCTCGAAAAACAACACCTCGAAGAAACCATCCTGCGCAATTCCAAACAGATTGAGCAGCTGAAAACCATTCTTCAGCAAGCAAGCTTGCTTATTAATGGACTTTTCCACCCTCCCGGCAGTATACTTAACCCCGGGGATGAAGAAAATCCTGCTGCCGATATAGATAGTATTAACTGAAAGCTGACACAATGCGCCTGAAAAAGCACCAATCCATCACCATCACAGTCGTTTTCATTTTATCCATGTCATTCATCGGTGTAATTCTCGGTTCTGTCTTTATTACGGCGATGGCACAATCTGAAAATTCCCCCTGGTACATCAGTCTCAAAGACAAGCAGCGCACGCCAACCCCCTTTCAGCCCTATTCTTTTGCCAACATTATGGAGGATGGCAGTATTGAGTTGATTCCTCAGCCCATGTTCACGCCTACACCGGTACCCGCGATACCTGAGGGCGAGCTCCCTGAAAACCAATGGAACATCATCATGCTCGGGGTGGACGATTTCGGCGAGAACAACTTTCGCACTGATGTGATTATGCTTCTCTCAGTCAATCCGAAACATGGCACTGTAAGCCTGGTTTCGTTCCCGCGTGATCTGTATGTGACCATTCCGGGATATTGGTCCAACCGGATCAACACAGCCTGGGCGTTGGGCGGATTTCCCTTGCTTCAACAGACTTTTGAAGTTAATTTTGGCATCCGTCCTGATAACTACATGATGGTCAATTACAACGGCTTCAAGGATGTGGTCAACAGCATTGGGGGAATTGAGGTAAGTGTTAGTGAAGAGCTGCAGGATAGCTGTCAGCTGGACCCAAGTGGCTGGTGTATCATCGAGCCTGGTGAACAGCACATGGATGGCGGGACCGCGCTTTGGTATGCCCGTTCGCGGTTGACCACCAGCGACTTTGATCGCAACCGCAGAGCTCAGGAGGTGGTCATGGCGATCTTCAAAAAGGCTGTCAATCTTAATATGCTCACCAAAGTTCCTGAACTCTATAGTTTGTACCGCGAGTATGTGGATACGGACATCAAACTTGCCCAGGTTTTGCCGTTATTGCCGATGGCGAAACCGTTGATGACTAATTCAGACAACATACGGCGCTTCTCGGTCGGTCCTGAAATGGTTTCCAATTGGATCACATATGAGGGCGCGATGGTTCTGCTGCCGAACAACTGGGCGATTTCCGAAATGCTTTCTGAAGCGCTTTATCGAAACGAATAAGCCAAGCCAGCCGTGTGTGATGTTTAACCCATCGCTGATGCATTTAACATGTTATTATTGTAATTATTTGTACAATAAATAAAGCCTGATTCATGGCGACACTACAATGAATAAGATCGACACAAGAAAGGAAATTATATGCCACCGATTTTACAAGCTATGAACCTGGTGAAAAAGTTTGGAGATTTCACAGCAGTTGACGATGTTTCTTTCGAAATTATGGAAGGGGAAATTTTTAGCCTTCTCGGTCCTAATGGCGCTGGCAAGACCACCACCATATCAATGCTTTCGACTCTGCTGGAGCCCACCAGCGGGGATGCTCTGATTAACGGTTATTCGATAACCAAAGAGGATCTGCAGGTTTTGAACTCCATCGGTATCGTCCCCCAGGAAGTGGCTCTGTATGATGAACTTACAGCGCTTGAAAACTTGAATTATTGGGGAAAACTCTACAATTTGAGAGGACGGAAGCTATCTCAACGAGTCAAAGAAGTGCTGGAGCAAATTGGTCTCACCGATCGCGCCAAAGACCGGATTAAGACTTATTCCGGTGGAATGAAGCGGCGCATCAACATCGCAGCGGGGCTGCTTCACCAACCCAAACTACTCTTCATGGATGAACCCACCGCTGGCATCGACCCGCAATCCAGGCGTATGATCCTGAACATGGTCAAAGAGATGAACCAGCAGGGTATGTCAATCCTCTACACCACCCACTACATGGAAGAAGCCCAGGAACTGTCTGACCGGGTTGGTATTATTGACCACGGCAAGCTGATTTCAATCGGAACCCAGGATGAGCTCACGCAGCAAGTTGGTGAGAACGATTCGATTCGCATTGAAACCGATCCAACCGACGATCTGGCAACAATCGCTGCCAGTCTCGAAGATATTGATGATGTTTCAAAGGTAATTATAGAAGCAAACGGGGTAACTTTACTCGGGAGAAACGCAGGGCAGATTCTCGCGCCAATTGTTAATCGTGCTACCCAGGCTGGCGCACGCATCCGGTCTATCGAGGTTATTGAGCCAAACCTTGAGACGGTCTTCCTCCAATTGACTGGCAGGGCGTTGAGAGATTAATCGATGCGAAAAGTTTGCTTGATAGCGCAAAAAGATCTGAAACTGATTATTCGCGATCCGATAGCTTTGATTGTTTACTTGCTTGCTCCGTTTTTGTTAACCCTTGGTATGGCTGCGATTAGCGGCGGCTTCAGTTCAGGTGATAGCGGGCTTTCCAACATCCCCCTGGTTATAACCAATACAGATCGCTCTGATCTGGGCAATGCCCTGGTGGAGGTGTTTCAATCTGAGGAATTGGATGAATTGATCGCACCTATGCTGGCTGATAATTTTGATAAAGCCCGCCAGTTGGTTGATGATGATGAAGCGGTTGCTGCCTTGCTGATTCCTGAGGGGTTTAGCAGCAGCATGCTCTATCGGGAAGGGGCGCTTGCTGCCAACGATGTCGTCCAGCTGGAGTTATATTTCGACGGAGACCATACTTATTTGGTCCAGGTTATCCGAACAATAATCGAAACTTTTATCAGCCAGCTTGAATCCAGCCAAAGCAGCATAGCGGTCGTGTTGACCAAATTAGTGAACGACGGACTGATTGGTTATGAGGAAATCCCCGAAATCACAGAGGGGTTGACATCCTGGGACGAAAGTGCAGCTGAGAGCCAGATTGGTTATAGGTTGGTGGTTAACGACACGGAAGTCGACTCCAATAACGTCAGCTATCTGGCGTTAATCGCGCCAAGCCTGGCGCTGATGTTCCTGATGTACAACGTGACTGGAGGCGGCGTGTCCTTCTTGATTGAACGGCGCAAATTTACCTTGCAGCGAAATCTGGTTAGCCCTACCCACGGATACCAGATTATCCTGGGTAAGGCTTTGGGGATTTTTCTGCGAGGTTTCGCCCAGGTTTTGATCCTTGTACTGACCTCAGCGCTTCTGTTTGGGCTTAACTGGGGCAATTGGCTGGGTGTGATCATTTTGATCGCCATTGCCACGTATGGCGCTCTGGGTTGGGGTATGTTGCTGACCAGTTTTTTCAAGACGCCTTCCCAGGTGTCCTCAGCCGGCACCGCGATCGGTCTCCTTTTTGGTATGTTGGGCGGGGGGTTTTTGCCAACCACAAGGCTGCCAGACTGGCTGAATACCCTTGCCAGAATCTCTCCGAATCTCTGGGGAAGCGAGGGCTTTACCATCCTGGCAGGAGGTGGGAGCCTGGCAGATCTTGGCGTAATCCTTCTGGCGCTCTTTATCATGGGTACGCTGCTTTTGGTAATCGCCTCCGCTCTTTTTCGTCATAATGTCATTCAGGATAGAGGTTGATCATGATTAAGCTTTTCAGCATCATCAGGAAAGATATCAGGCTCTACTTTGCCTCGCCGGTCACGTTGATCTTTTTTATCATTTTGCCGATCGTTTTTACTTCTGTCTTGGCAGCAACTACTGGCGGGTTTGGTCCCAGCCCGATCGTTCTCAATTACGTCGACCATGCTCAATCTCCTCTTGCTGCCAGCCTGCTTGAGCTTTTGGCAGAAGATGATGCCTTTACTCTGCAAGCTGTCGGGCTTGCTGAAGCCGAGGATGAGTTTGGCGAAGGGCGAATGGATACCTATCTGGTCATCCCCACGGATTTCAACCGCGAAACCATGCAAAAGGGCGACCTGGTTGTCCAGCTCTACCAACAGCCAAATCGCACAGACAGCCAGTTGATCAATCAGGAGCTGCAATTTGCGCTCTCCAGGCTGACGGGAGACCAGGCAAAAATTAATTCTGTTTTGCGGGGATATCAAGCTCTGCATCCAGAGGTTACTGAGGCTGAGCTGGAAAACCTGGCTGAAGAATTATTGCCGGTGGTCTGGCTTGATGTTGCCAACGCGCCCTCCAGGCTCAATGAAACAGTCAGCCAGTTTGGTGAGGAAATTGTCTACGACGCCGGCACGAGCTCATCTGCCGGGCAGCTGATCACCTGGGTCTTTATCCCGCTAGTTGGGCTTTCCAGTACGATGGCGTTTGACCGCCAACGGGGGACGTTGAGGAGGCTGCTTGCTACGCCGACCTCGCGTCTGACCTATTTCTCAGCGACAATTCTCGGGCAGGTGTTGATCGCGATGGTGCAAATCGCGCTGCTGATGGTCTTTGGCGCGTTGGTGTGGAATGCTCCCTGGCTCGAGCGTCCTTTGGCAACCTTTTTGCTGATGCTGGCGTTTGCGCTTGCTGGCGCTGGTCTGGGAGCCTTTTTAGGGGGCCTTGTAAGGACCCAAAGCCAGGCTTCGGGTATCAGCACGACATTTGGCATGGTCTTCGCGCTGCTATCGGGCGCCTGGTTCCCGATTGAGCTCTTCCCGCGAGGGATGCAAAACATGGCTAAGATCTTCCCGACCTACTGGGGCATGCAGGGGTTGAAAGACATCCTGATCAGCAACAAAGCTTTTGACCAGATTCTGCCGACCATTGGGATTTTGCTCGGGTTTGCAATTGTGTTTCTTGCGTTAGCGATGATTTTTTTCAAGACGGAATAATTCGGAAAGTTTGCCATCCTGAGCTTCTTCACGGAGCGCGTGCTAGGTTGTGAAGGATATCAACTTAACAAGCACAGCATATGTTCAATTGCAGTGAGAAGCATGTTTGCTCCTTCGCACAGGAGCAATTATTCTATCTTCGTCTCTGTCAACCGTCGGTGGGCATCACGCAATGATTCCGCATCCATCTTTTCAACCTTACGATCATAGGTCAGATAGCCATTAATCTCTGTCTCGATGTCGGTGATTTGCGTATAAATTGCCGCGCTGAGACCTTTCGGGATCAGGGGCTCGACTTGCTCCTGTAGCAATTTTAGATACGCCGCGGTCAGCGAAGCTGAATCCTTATAATGCCCGTAGCCAAAACGTTTTTTCTCATTGCAGACATGCCCTTCCACCTGCATGGTGTAACCGCCAAACTCAGTTACCGCCAAAATCCTGTTGTCAGGAACACGCGCGCTCAGCGGTTTGACATAAACATGCCGGCTCTGAAAATCCCCGCCGCCCTGGTCAAACCAGCCGGAAGCATGGTCCACCAAACGGGTTGGGTCGAGAGTTTTCACCCAATCGGCGATCCGAATCGCCTGAAACTGCCCCCAGCTCTCATTAAAAGGAACCCAAACGGCAATACTGGGGACGTTATAGAGGGTTTCGATCATTTCCTTCAGTTCAACACGGAATTCCTGGCGATTTTGGGGGTCTTCGCGCCCGAAACGTTTCAAACGGTTCTGGTCGTAACGGTGAATCCCGGAAGTAAAGGTGAAATAGACAACCGCGTCCTTGGTTGTGCGTCCACCGTTGGGCATATCCTGCCAGACGACCATCCCCAGCTTGTCGCAGGCGTGGTACCAACGCAACGGCTCGACTTTGACGTGCTTTCGAATCAGGTTGCAGCCGATCTTTTTGGCATATTCGATGTCAGAAAGCAGCGCTTCTTCCGACGGGGCGGTATACAGCCCCTCGGGGTAGTAACCCTGGTCGAGAGGTCCATATTGGAAGAGTGGTTCGTTGTTTACGGCAAAACGCCAGAACCCCTGGCTGTCTTTGACTTTGCTAAACTTGCGCATAGCAAAATAACTGTCTACCCGGTCGATTTCACCGTCGGGAGCGAGCAAGCGCACTTCCAGGTCGTACAGGTGGGGGTGGTCCGGGTGCCACAAGCGGGCATTCGGAAGATGAAAAACCAGGATACTTTTGGCAGTGCCCTCAGCCCTGCCGGCTTCTTCGCCGGCAAAACTGGCGGCTGCCTCGATGCGGCATCCAGCCGCCAGAGCTGCATCGCTGAGATTAACTTTTACTTCGAGCGTTTCTGTGTCGATGAAGGGGGTTATCTTGAGCGAGCGGATGTGTCTTACAGGCACAACTTCCAGCCAGACCGTTTGCCAGATGCCGGAAACGGAGCTGTACCAGATACCGCCAGGTTCGAGACGCTGTTTGCCTTTTTGGTGCAGTGCGTGCTCGGTTTCGTCCTCGACCATAACGACCAGTTCGTTTTCGCCAGCAACTATCGCCCGGGAAATATCGAAACTGAAGGGCAGGTAGCCGCCCCAGTGTTCGCCGACCTGCTGTCCGTTTACCCAAACCTGGCACGAAAAATCCACCGCCCCAAAGTGCAGCCAGACTACTTCTCCAGGTTTGGCAGTGACCTCAAAGCTGCGCCGATACCAAAGCTTCTCATCCGGCTGGAGAACGTGCTCAACTCCGGAAAGCACTGATTCAGGTGGGAAAGGCACCAGGATGTTTTTCGCGAAACTGGAGGGTCTGGGCAGATCGCCTTTTTGGATGCTGTATTGCCACCAGCCATTCAGGTTTTGCCAAACAGGGCGTACCATTTGCGGGCGGGGATACTCCGGAAGCGGGATTGGTTGTGCCGGTTCGAACAGTGTGGTCAGCTGATGTGTGAGATGTTTTTGCATAGAGTAACTTATCCAAACAGTTTTTGTGGTTTCAAAAAAGCCAGTGGCAAAAGTGCCAGCAAACCCAATGCCGTCCCAACCTGGAAGATCAACGGCACTGCCAAAAAGCCTTCTTTTCCTTCCAGCAATGCCGGCGTGCCAAAGGTGCGGATTAATGTCGAACCAATCCCCGGACCGATCAGCATGGGCAGCAAGACCCAAAAAATCATGCGCACGCCCAAAAACCTGCCCCGCGACTGCTCGGGCAGCAAGTCTTTCAGCCAGGCTGTTGAGGCGATTGAGGCGGTCATATTGCCGGCTTGCCAAAGCAAACCAGCCAGGGCGAGCAACACCACTGAGTGAACCATGGAAAAGAAAAAACACCCCAGGCAAGTGGCAATGATAGCGATTGCCAGGATCAGCTTTTTGCTGAGTTTATCTGCCAGGATGCCCATTGGTACCGCCAGGATGGCGCTGCCGACGATCACTGCTCCACCGATCAGAGCATATTCGCTCTTGCTCACTCCGATGGTGTGGTTGATATAAATCAACATATAAGGGAAGGCGACCTGAAACCCGATCCCCAGGAGCATCGCGCTGGTCAGCAGGAGGAAAAGCGACTTGTTTGCCATGATTGTTCTCAGGTCAAAGGTCTCTTTCATTTCCTGCCAGAAAGGTTTCGGCTCCCCCGGAAGCGGTGGGGCAGGCTTTTCGTTGATCGCTCTGCCGGCAAGCAGACCGACGACCATCACGATCCCACCGAGGATGTAAAAGAAAGCGAAATATCCAGCCCTGTCTATAAAAAGCCCGGCTGCGACAATGGAAATCAGCTGGGCGATGAAGAGGCTCAGGCTGAGCACGCCTTCGACCCTTCCGCGGTTGCCGCTGGGGGCGATATCGGCAGTCCAGGCATTGAAAGCGGCATCATTCGCCATCGACCCAAAAAAAGTCATCAGGCAATCGACAAGCACAACCATCACGACTGCCAGGCTCATGTTTTTTATCAACGCGGTCATTGGGAAAACCGCGGTCATCAATCCCCAGAAAACATACCCAACCAGTATGTAAGGCTTGCGCCTTCCCCATTTTGACCTGGTACGATCGCTGAGTGTGCCCATGATGATCGTGGTCAGCGTGGCAACGACCGCCGAGGCAGCCACCATCCAGGCGACTGGTCGGGGGTCGGGCGTGATGGTTTCGTAGACGAAGCTGTTGAACCAGGTGTTTTCCACTGCCCAGGCGATTTGCCCGGTGATTGCCAGCGCGGCGAGGATCACCCAGGTGCGCGAGGTGATTTTTTTAGCACGTGTATCAGATTCCATTAGTAAAACCTCGAAGCATTCCCCTATTCTACGGTACTCCGAGGTTTTTGTGTCACAAGCTGTATTTTTTACTCAGGCATCACGAATTTCAACAAGCTGTTATTGGTTGAATCGGTCACCCAGATATCACCATTAAAGGCGACCGTCACACCAACGATGGTGGTCATCATGTAGCTATTGTCGAAACCGCCCCACAAGAACTGGAATTGTCCGTTTTGGTCAAAAACGATCACCCGTCCCCGATCCGGATCGGTTAAGAATATTCTTCCGGTTTGATCCACTGCCAGGAAAGGTTTGTTGTCCAGCGACTGGCTCTGCCAGGCATCCACGTCCCAGAAACTGACCACTTGATATTGCATGCCGCTTTCGTCAGGTTCAAAGACCTGCACACGGTAATTCCAGGTATCGGCAAGGTACACTTTGCCGTCGGCGTCTACATCGATGCCGACCGGCTCATCCAATTTGCCTATGTCGAGCCCCAGACTTCCAAACTGGGTCAGGTAATTGCCCATCGAATCAAAGATGACCACGCGCTGTTTACCAGTATCGGTAACATAGACGCGGTTCCGGGCATCAACAGCAATTCCTCGGGGTCCCCAGAACCCGTCCTCAAAGCCGCCACCATCAAAGCTGGACCACATGCGCACAAATTCCCCTTCGGATGTGAAGACCTGAATACGGTGGTTCCATGTGTCTGCCACGTAAACCAGCCCGTCCGGACCCACCGCGACGCCCCAGGGCTCATTGAGCAAGCCGCCGGGCACTGTGCCTTCCAGAACGTTGCCATAGCCGCCCCAGGCATTCAGATAGATCCCCTGCGGGTCCAGGTGAACGATGCGATGGTTGAGCGAATCGGCAACGTAGAGGCTGCCATCCTGGGCTGTTGCGACGTCACGCGGCGCCGCGAAGGGCAAATCGCCAGCCGCGCCGAGCACGGTTTGCGGTTCCAGGCTGATCGTACCCTCAAGGTAAGGGTCTACCCGTGGTGGCGCTGGCTCTGGGCTGATCCCGAACTCCCAGATCATTGCTGCCACATCTTTTTTGATGAACATGCGGGCTCCGTCACTGGGCGACCAGGTTGCCAGCGTCAGACCAGGGTTGTTGAAAGCGACAGCATATTCCGTGTAGTCGCGGTTAAACCAGAGCTGCCACAAGGCAGAACGTTTGGTCGGGTTGGAGAGGTCATCCCAGATTCGGCGTGGATTCCAGTTGCGGTAGAGCTCTTCGTTGGGCCACCACATGCGCTTATAGTCGTACTGGTAATAGTCATCGCGAACCACCGGTTCGATGCGCGCGTAGTTGGACGTCCCGACTACGATGATCGGGTAATCCTGCAGCGATTTGGTTACCTCGGTGTTGAAGTCGTATTTGTTGGGATAATCACGCATGTACCACCAATAGGGGTAACGTACGTCGTTATCGTAAGCAATTTTGATCGATTTGTCGCCATAAAGGCGTTTGGAGATGGTCTCGATCTGCTCAACTGTGCTCTTCATGTCTTCAGTTGAATGCGCATAGACAAGCAGTTCGCGGGCGTTATCATAATTGATAAAAGCAGCCCGCCAGGCGGTGCGGGCGGTTTGGATTGCCAAAAGACCAATAAATCCCAAAAGGAAGAAATTTGCCAGCATTCTTCCGGACCAAGATCTGACCAGGTAAATCAACGCGGCTCCACTGCCGATTGTGCCAACCAGGGCGAGTAAAAATGTGCTGGTTGCCTGCAATTGGGCAAGATCCTTGCCCTGGAAGGGTGGGTTCGTGCCAAACAGGCTACCGACAAGGCTGCCAAAGGCGATAAAGAAAATTGGAACTAGTACCGCTGCGATTGCCCCTTTTTTCTGCCAGACACTTGCCCAATCCAGGTGCTCAACCAGGTATCCGACCGCCCAGGCACAGGTCAGGATCATTGGCATGGTGATGTGTGTGGTCAGCCAGGGCATGCGCTCTCCAGCCACGCTGAAAGCCAGCAGGCTCATAACCGACCAATAAATCAGCAGCAGGAGCACAGGTAATTCCGCAGCCTGTCCGCCGAGTTCGGGAACATCCGGGAATATTTTATGCAGCCAGTGCGCCTTTTCTTCCGGAGGCTCTTCCCTCAGTTCCTCGGTGATGAGCAGGGCGTCATCATCAACCTCAGGCAGCGCTTGTTTCGAATCGTCATTTTCGAGGAAAAAAACCTCTTCAACCAGTTCGACTTCAGCCAATGCTTCTTCTCGAAGCTCATCCTCATTTTCAGGCTCTGTCTGTGGGATTGGTGCGAAAGAATCTTCGGGGCTGGCAAAGAAAAGCCGCTTTTTCAACCCGATGAAGAAAGCAACCACAACTCCGAATGCCGGCAAATATTCATACAAGGGCACGTGAACCAGCGCGTAGAAATAGAGCGGTTGAGTGCCGCGCTCGACTGCCTGCTGCGACATCCAGTAGCCCAGCGCGCCGACGATCCCCTTGAAAAAACCTTCACCATGGGTGAAAACGGTTGTGTAAAAGACGATAAAAATCGCCCAAAAAATCGCCATACTGCGCAAAAAGACTTTTCGGTTCCAGAGCAAACCCAAACCGATTGAGAGCAGCAGCAGGAGAACAAAAACGATGCCCGAGCGGATAATACCATTCGGTCCATAGTCAGTAGCGTCAAAACCGAGCAGCCGCAGGGGGATTGCGGTGAGCAGCGGCAAAATCAGGATCAGCTGCAGCCAGATCAGGTCAAAGCTGCGCAGGTGGCTTAGATTTTTCCACCCAAAGCCTTTGAAAAGCGTGTAGAGGGCGAGACCAACGGCGATCGCAGTCAACCCAGCGCTCAAAATAAGCGGGATGCTGCTGTTAATTACGAAGGTTTCCGCAAGGACGCCTGTGGTCGGGTCGGGAATCGCCGCTTGACTGGCAGAAGGCGTGCTGCTGAGCACATATACGCCCATGGTGATGACGATTAAGGCGAGGGTCGCCGCCACAGCCAGGCGGAAGAGCGATTTTGCATGCTCGCTGTTCCATTGTTTGCGTAAAACATCGCCGATAAAGAGCAATGCCAGGAAGATCAGCGCTTCTGCTGAAAAAATGAACGATGTAGCTTTGTCGACGTAGTGCATCGCGTTGATAAAAACCAGCCAGTAGAGCCATTTGTGCTTGCCATCTTCGAGGTAGCGCAGCATCAGCCAGAGCATCACCATCCCCCAAAAAACGATGAAAACCTCGTTGCGGGTATAGCGGCTGTAGAAAAGAATGTAAGGAGAGATCATAAACAGCGTGCCAGCTGCCAGACCACCGACGCGACCCAGGTAGCGCCTCCAGGCGAAGATGGCGAAAGCGACGATGGCAATCCCGAAAAGCGCTGCAGGAATGCGGGCAGAAAAGTCAGAATCCCCAAACAAGAAATAAGAGAATGCCAGGGCATGGAACTGGAAAGGACCGTGCGTGACAGGATCGTAAACGTAAGATTCAAAGTTGTATGCGGGAACGACGTGATTGATCTCGTCGTGCGACATTGTGCGCGCGTCCAGGTCGTAAAAGCGGGTGAAGATCGTAAGCACAAGGATGATGACGATCAACAGTTTTTCGACCGTCAGCCCTGACCACCAGTTGAAAACCGGTTTGTCGAGCCAGCTATCCCGGCGGTGATTGTTTTTGGCAGAGAGAATGGCAAGATCCATAAAACGCTCCGTGTAAATTCCCAGACAAAGAATGACCTGACTCTTAAGGATACCTTGTCGGGGGTAAAACGGCAAGTTAAAAACATTGCCTTCGCTCTGTAGAGAATCTGGTTGATGGGACGGCTGCCCTGCCGTCGCGTGAGAACCCGGATTGCGCTATGTCTGTTCCTGCGAAGCCGGTATGGTTTTTGTTGGAATAGGTTCAGATTCTTCACTTCGTTCAGAATGACAAAACCCAGTTCCTGTTCCCTGTTCGCGGTTGCCACGCCGTCCAGCCAGCAATAATGGAAAAACGAAACCGGGTCACGGTCCAGAGAGCGGGAGACCGTGGCAGGTCTCCCCTACGGATTCGCGTAGGGGCCGGTTGCCATGCCCGCCCGTTAACGGCAGATACGAGTAGGTGCGGGCTGCCATGCCGTCCCGTCTTCATTTACTGAACCGAATGCTTCCGTTTCGGAGTCCGATTACCCTGCGTATTGCGTTTTAGATCTACGTACATTCACAAGATGGGATGAGAAGCAGACCTTTTTTATACCGATATCTCCCCATTCTTAGTTAAATTTCCACGTTTCGGGAGCTTAAACAAAAAATGAGCGCGGGGAGGATCGAACTCCCAACAAACGGCTTAAAAGGCCGCTGCTCTACCATTGAGCTACGCGCCCGTGTTCGGGGATTGATATTTTAGCACGCACTTGAACGCGCGTCAAATGTTTTTTGATCCGCAATTTTCAATAGGAATGTGTGTAGTTCAAAAACAAAAAACGCAAGATCCAAAACGGCAGGGGCTGGTTCAGGAGGTGAGCAGGAAACGGGGAGCGGGGAGCAGGGAACAGGGAGCGGGGAGAACAGGGAACAGGGAATAGGGACCAGGAACTGGGTTTTGTCATCCTGAGCCTCTTTTGCGAAGGATCTTGTC
>ENA-UOOK01001612-UOOK01001612.1-fermentation-metagenome-genome-assembly--contig:-NODE-1612-length-29440-cov-3.841518_pt1 | contig 29440 bp, 20 predicted proteins | sample MGYA00245777_ERZ724023 | MGnify/ENA primary metagenome ERZ724023 (study PRJEB28704, sample SAMN03018312) | fermentation metagenome | biome: anthropogenic terrestrial biome; feature: soil; material...
GCTATGCACCATAGAGCAGAGCTGTATGCACCATTCAGGTAATTAATGACTATGATCCGGAATATTAAGGTACGAAATGCAGGACTTTATTTCTTACTGTATTGGCTTGGACTGATACCGAAGTGCTCCTTGAAACATCTGTTGAAGTACTGTGGACTACTGAAGCCGGTCTTATAACTGACTTCAGAAATTGATAGAGTGCCTTTCTGGAGCAGGTCTTCCGCTTTCTTAAGACGCTGGTTGATAAGGTATCGTCTTGGAGAAATACCTAGGAGTTCCTTTGCCTTGCCATAGAATGTAGTACGTCCCATACACATTAAAGAAGCGAGTTGGTCAACATTGAAATTAGCATCGTCAAAGTGTTCTTCGATATACGAATCCATACGGGATAGAAAGCGTTTGTCAGCATTGCTGGTGATCAGTACAGGTTGTGGAGTATCTACCTTGGAATCCGGCCGTACTTCCTGTTGAGGAGGAGCTTGAGGTACGGACTCCCTTTCTTCATGCCATTTGATAAGTTGGCAGATACGTATGATCAGCAGCCGGTAGTTGCATGGCTTCACCATATAGTCATCGGCTCCCGCTTCGTATCCTTTAATCTGATGTTCTTCATCATCCAGAGAGGTGAGCATAATCACTGGAAGGTCATGGATGTCAGGTTGTTGCCTGATTTGCTTGACAATACTATAACCATTTCTGTCCGGTAGCATCACGTCACAAAGCAGAAGGTTCGGGTGCTCCTTCTTTACTCCTGCATATCCTGTGTCACCGTTCATGTATCCGGAGACAGTGAAATATCTGCTGATAGTCTCCTTGAGTTGAAGCATCATATCCGGATCGTCTTCTATGATAATTATTTTCTGATGATTGAGTGCCTTTGGCTGGACTTCACTGATGAGTGCGTCCAACTCCTTCTTATCTTGCTTATCATCTTTTTCGTCAGCACTTACGGCAGCCGGAGCCTTGAAGTCAGTGGCATTGTAATCACTGCTATCCAATGGGAGGGAGATGGTGAAGATATTTGTATCTTCTTCTCTTTTATAAGTGAGTTCTCCATGGTGCAGGCGTGCCATCTCATGTGCATTATAGAGTCCGATACCCATGCCTCCTTGTGAGACATAACCGTGCATGAAAGGCTGGAAAAGTGTCTTTTGCTGTTCCTGTGTAATCCCGTTTCCTGTATTTGTTACTTTGATCAGCAATCTGTCTGTATGGGATGAAAGATGGACATGTAAGGTTATCGAACCTCTTTCCCGAGTGTACTTTATGGCATTACTCAACAGATTGTACACCATCGTCTCCAGCATCTCATGGTCAAAAAAGAGGTTATACTTCTTGGCAAAAGGAATGAAACTCATATTGATTTCCTTTTGTTTGGAATAGCTCCAGAAATCTTGATAGATACGACGGATAAAACCGATGATGTCATCTTTTTCAACACTTAAGTGTTGGTTGCCGGTACTGATTTTTCTAAACTCCATCAGTTGGTTGACCAGACGGAGTAAGCGTTTTGTTCCCCGTTGTGAAGCTTGTATTGCTGATTTAGAAATCTGTTTGGTGTCCGGATCGATCAGTCGTTCTACGGCATTTTGAATGATTGCGAGTGGAGTGCGGAATTCATGTGCAATGTGAGTGAAGAAATTAATCCTAAATTCAGAGATCTGCTGATTGACGGTAAGTTGTTGATGGAGCCGGACACGTTCTCTCAGATTGTGGTATACATAACTTATGGCAAGTGTAATGAACATCAGATAGATGATCCAGGCCCACCAACTGCTGTACCAGGGATGGCAGATGATGATCTTTAGTTTGATTTCATTACTCAGATGTCCGTTGGCATCTATGGCTCTGAGATGAAAGGTGTAGGAACCTGGGCTGAGGTTACCATAGTTGGTGTGATTTTTTTTGGTATAGGGACGCCATGATTTCCGCAGTGGTTCCATGTAATATTGGTACCCTGTTGTCCCTGTTTCTGCAAAATTGAAATCAGAGAAGTGTATAGACAGTGAGTTTTGCCGATGGGAGAGATGTATCGTCTTTTGCTGGCTGAGAGCTTCTCTGAGTTGACGCATCTCGTTCGTGTCACTGTCGTTGATGAGTATAGAGGTTCCATTGATAAGTAAGTCTGTGATACGCACTGGGAAAGAAACTGTTGATGCGGTCTTTCCTGTTTTTGGCTGGATAGCAGCCAGCCCATGGCTTGTACCGAAGAGCAACTGTCCGTCAGGGAGAAGGGCAGCACTGTTGTCTGAGAATATGTTTCCGCGGAAATCCTGACTGAGCTGATAAGTTTTTACTCCTCCAGGTTTCCGCCCATTCATTTTGATATATGAAAGTCCTCCCTCTGTTCCGATCCAGACTCCTCCTTTTTGATCAGACAAGATGGAATGGATATAATTATTGGATAGCCCTTTCTTCGTATTTATCTGTTTATAGGCCAGTTTGTTACCCGTTAGTTGGCAATGGATGACTCCGATTCCTCCTGTGCCGATCCATATAGAGCCGTCTTCTGCAATGCTGATACAAGAGATTTCATTGGTCGGTAATCGATGATTGGAGAGATTGAAATGTAAGAAACTCTTGTCAGACATATTTTTCTTGTAAGTATCAAGGCAGAAGAGTCCGTCATAGGTTCCTATCCATAACCGTCCTTTGGAATCACAACTGATATCCTGTATGCGGCTTTCATTGATATTCTGGTTCAGAAACTGCTTGAATTGCAGAGGTTTACCCTTTTCGTATCTTACTTGTAGCAGTCCACTTCCTCTGGTTGCAATCCATATACGCCCTTGAGGATCGGACAGGATATCAGAGATGTCATCACAGGGAATAGGATGTATCTTGTCTTCATGCGTATGTGCTTTTCCGTTTATGAATAGTCCGCTTCCCCTGGTTCCTATCCAGATATTTCCTTTTCGGTCCTTGTAATAGGAATAGACAGGATTGGGGAATTTCTGTTTCCCTGTAATCTGATGGGTGAGGAGATTGTAATGGTAAAGAGTATTGTCTCGTGTAGAAAAGACAATATCTTGCTTTCCTTCGGAGGATATGGCCTGAATTATATTACTTTGGTCAAAGAGATGGTAGGCAGTAGGATAGATATACTGGAAATCCAGATCTGAAGGGGAAGAAAGTCGTATGACTCCTGTATTGTCTGCGGCTATCCAGATATCTCCGCTCCGGTCTGCAATAATGCGTGAAAGAAAGTCTGAGGGGATTATGGCATCATCATCTTCAGCAAGATAATGCTTGAGGGTTTCATTTTTGACAGAGTAGGTGTATAGTCCGTTACTGGTGGATATGTAAATCAAATTGTTGGGGCCGATACAAACCCTATAATATCGTTTTGTACTTGAGAAAATGGAAAATTTGGGTTTGATATCCAGTTTCTTGAGTCGGCCGTCAGGCATGAAAATCCACAGATTTCCCACCTTATCAGATACGAAATAGTATCCTTTGTCATGGTCCATAGTCGTACCTTCAGGTATCTGGCACGTTGTCGGTTTGGAAAAGGTTTTCTTGTGAATATCAAAAGCATAGGTGAATTGAGGAGTAAAGATCAGCCATTGTCCTTGCCAGATGATGGTGTTCGTTACCTTGTTGACTGATCCGATGATGGATGGCAGATGAGTTTTGGAAAGGAGTTTGCAAGCTTTTCCATAGATCAGTACATCATCATTCTTGGTTAAGAGGAGCACCTTATTATGGTAAGCTTGTACGTCAAGTATCCAGTCTTTTTTATTCAGGATATGAACCTTATTATTCTTGTCAACGACAGTCACCCCGTGATTCGTGCAAAGCCAGACATTGGAATCTGCATCTTCTATGATTTTACTGACGTGATTGCTGGGCAGAGTGTGTTTTTCCTTTGTGTAGTCAATAACAGAGAGGTCCCTTCCATTATAAATCACTTGTCTTGCGCAAGTTTTGGAATCATAAAACCACATTCCGTGAGTAGAAAGAAAGCGCTTCTCCAGTGGGACGAACTTGACCGGTCTGTTATAAGTTACGAAGCGTGATCTGCGGAGATCGTAGCATCCGTTATCGTATGAGCCGGATGAGATCCAAAGTAATTGGTTGGGATGGTCTATGTACAGCAGGCCGATAATGGATGCTGTTCTTTGCCCTTGAAGATTTGTAAAGGTATTAAAGTTGACAAAACAATACCCGTCAAAACGGGAAAGTCCACAAGTCGTTCCCATCCAGATATAACCTTGGTCATCCTGGATCATATCCATAACCGTATTGCCAATTAAACCGTCTAAAGATGTATAGGTTTTGGAATTAATGGCACCATGAATATTGAGATCGATGAACAGAAAGAGTATAAAAATGGTAAAGAGACGGACAATTTTCATTTATCTGATTAGTTTTGGCCTTTAGTTTGCAAATATAAGGAAAATAATCGGAAGATGAGCAAATAAATGAAATTCGAATTTTTACTTAAAAAGTATTTTAAATTCGTGAATTTGTAAATTGAAGAAATACTATTTATATATATAAGGTGACAGAATCAGACAGGATGCCGTCACCCCGTGTGTCAAATTTTAATAATTGAAATTTACCCTCTTATGCTTATAAATCATTCAGAAATTGTTTCTTATGATTTGCAGAGTTGGTCGTATCTGTATACTGGATATGAGTACTGTAATTGTGGTAAATATTGCTATTCTTCTTTACATAGCCATAGATCTGACCTTCTCTCATATTTAATATGAAACCGGGTAAGTCTTTATCTTGATCATGCTCTATGACAGCGTTGCTGCCATATTTGCTTATCAAGAGCCTTTTTAACTCATTCAACTTGATTTGGGCTTTATTTTTGTTCAAATGGGTATAATAGGCTTGAGCTGCAAAGACAATCTGTGTTTCCGGATCAAAATATACTGCAATCTTGGCTTTCTGGTTTAAAAATTTTCCTTTGAAGATTCTCGTACCATTTTCAGCAGAATATTTGCTGCTGAACTTATCCAGTTTATATCCTTTTTGGATTAACTGTATCTGATATTGTTCAATAGTACCTGCCAGAGGGATACCATCAAATCTCAAATGTCCTGTCTGTGCTTGTGCCAAGATGGATAGGAAGGAAAAAATAACTAACAATACCGATTTCTTCATATTGATTCATCTTTTAAGGTTCGCTAATAAAAAACCAAAGATACATAATTTCTACAAGAAGATCATAATCTTGTAAGACTATTTTTTCTGGCTTCCTTTTTTATCTTATTTTCCGGAATTCTATGAGAATAATAGATTTAACCTAAGTTTATTATGGATATGATATGTACCCTTCGTTCTTGTCTATGCATTCATCTGAAAGAAAAATGCTGATAGATTCGTGTTCTTGCTTTTTCCGAATGTCAATTAGAGATCATTCAGCATCTGATGCCTATGGCTCTCTTCGCTGATGGAATCGGTATATTGGATATAGGTATTATAGAAAATGGCATTTTTAGACACATAGCCGTATATCTGTCCTTCATGGGTTGTCAACAAAAATCCAGGCAATTCTTTACTTTGGTCATGTTCTTTCATGTTAGCTGCACCATATTTGTTGGCCAGCAGACCCTTGTAATATTCAAGTTTGACCTGTGCTGCATTTTCATCGAGTTTTGTGAAATAAGCCTGAACTCTGAAAACCTGTTTCGTCTTTGTATCGAAGAATACTTTGACCTTGGCTTTCTGATTCACAAATTTACCGCCATAAATGCGTTTACCTTCCGGAGCCAGTTTACCGTCAAGTTCTTCGATCTCAAATTTGTTGATCGTATTTTGCTTGAACCCTTTTGCAAGTAGTTGCTGCTGAAACTGCTCGATATTACCTGTAATGGGTATTCCTGCAAATTTTAAATGTTCAGTCTGAGCTTGTGATATTACACATAGTAGACAGAAAACGAATAATAAAATGGATTTCTTCATCATGCTATTTTTACCTTTGAGTATCTGTTTTGTAAGCAAAGATACATAAAATATGTTGAAAGCCGGCATATCTGTATCTTCTCAACATAAATTAACAACTTTTTGTGAAATAAAAAGGATAAATGTTTTATCAATTATGACTGTGATCTAGCCTTGGACGGCAGTATGACACAATGAAGAGTTTGACCCATAGCAATTTTTTTCAATATAATGTTCTCAATATTGGTTCTTTCAGGACTTGTATTTCATCATAAAATCGTATCTTTGCAGTATGGCTTGTCCAGATTGCCGGAGGGTGGATAGGGATAGACTTGTATAATGAAATAGAATGCTTATCATAAAATAGTCTTTTAGTTTTTTGAAGCACTAAACCATAGAAATACGGATATATGAACCATCAGATTAATCATCGTTGCATAGCAATGCTTTTTATTTTATTCATTGTTATGAACCTGTCAGGGCAGAATTTATTTCTTGACAGCCGTCCGGAAATAGATGCTGCCCGTATCGGTGTTAAAGGTGGCAGTCAGGGAGGGGGACTGGCATTGGCTACAGCTGCATTATGTGCGGACAGGATATCTGCTTGTGCTTATTTCGATCCGTTCCCCTGTGACATCCGCCATCAGATCAGAATTCGTACGACATGCGAGACCGAATTGAAGAATGATCTTTTCTATTATGGTAATCCCTGTTCTTTTATTGATGTGATGAATATTCAGGATCTTATTGATACACGTTCCTTTGCTTCGAAAATTAAGTGTCCGGTCCTCTATACAGCCGCTCTGTTTGATGATGACTGTCCTGTTCACGGTGGTTTTACCGTATATAATCTGCTCACCACTTCAAAACAGTATAAGGTGTTTCCTTATGATGGGCATATCGAGGGGTTTTCACATGATGCTTATATTATGAAATGGCTGGACAAAACATTAGCAGAAAAATAGAAAAGATGCAAAAGATAGAAATGATCTCATCTGAATTGGATAAATTCATTGATGCAGAGAAGCGTGAAGTACTTCCCAGATTCTTCAAGACCGGGAAAGGACAATATGGAGAGGGTGACAAGTTTCTGGGCATTACGGTTCCTCATATCCGTAATGTGGCGATGCAACATCTGGATCTGAGCCTTGATGAAATAGATCAGTTGTTGATGTCCCCCTGGCATGAAAGGCGTATGTGTGCATTGTTGATTATGGTCGAACAGGTAAAGTGTTCGTATAAGCGTTCATGGCTGAAAGAACATTCTGAAAATGAAGCTGATACCTTGCATCGGGATTACTATCATTTCTACCTTCAACATACCCATAAGATCAATAACTGGGATCTGGTAGACCTTACAGCTCCGACTATCGTTGGAGAATATCTGGTGGATCATGACCGGGATATATTATATCAACTGGCTGACAGTTCTTTCCTTTGGGATCAGCGGATCGCGGTAGTATCGACAATCGTCTTTATCAAGCGCAATGATTTCATGGATATCTATGCCCTGAGTGAAAAATTATTGCATCATCCTCATGATCTGATGCATAAGGCTATCGGATGGATGCTGCGTGAGGCAGGAAAAAAGGATAAACCAAGGCTTATGGATTTTCTGGATATACATTCCTGTGAGATGCCACGGACGATGCTTCGGTATGCAATAGAGAAATTTCCGGAAAATGAACGGCAGTATTATCTGAAACGATAATATTGATCTTTACATAAACATACTTTATCAAAAAGTGGGATATATCGAAAAAAGATATATCCCACTTTTTAATTTTAGAATTTATATCCGAATCCCAGATTGAGGTATATGGGATACATGTTAAAGGTTACAGTCTTAAAACTCTTCTTGAAGATATCATTCAATCCCCATGTCAGGTCAGCATTAATACTGAAATGACTGAAGGCAAACCATGATGCTCCGACTTGCACTCCTGTATGGAAATGCCGAAGGTCACTGGAGAAATCATAAGTTCCGCGTTTGCCATCTTTGAATATAAGTTTCTGGCCGATAGGAGATCCTTGCCGGAGATATCCGTCTGTGACATATCCGGAAAAATCACCGTCAAGTTTATAGGATTCGAAGATACCGGCACGTAATTTCCACTCTTTGTTAAGTCTGTAATTAGCCATGATCGGTATGGTCAGGAAGATACTGCTGTATTTGGTATTTACATATCCTGTCCAGTATCCGCTTACTTTACTGTCGTTGTCGATGATTTCGGTACTGTAGCTCTTCACATTGGCACCGGTATGCATACTTTTTTCTTCGAAGCGTATACCCGCAGATATTCCCCAGATTCTTTTTTCTCCAAGCCAGCGTGTGACGTCACCTTCTATCAGTCCGTTTAGCCGGGGATTATATTCCTTTATAGACCGGATTTCTTTAGGTAGGGGAATAGGAGATGCTCCGCCGAGGTTGATTCCACATTGAACACTATATTCCCAACCATTTTTTTCAGCATTCTGCAATGTCTGATTAGTGTTGCTTTGAGCTTTTAAGGCAACGACAGGTACGATGATACCGAGTACCAATAATAATATCTTTTTCATTATTTGCTTTCAGATTTATAGAATAGTTGCATCTCGTCCACCCAAAGTGTACTGCCTACAGCTCCGTTAAAGTTGGCTCCGTCAATACTTGATGACATGATAATTGCAATATTGTATTTGTCCCCTTTGAGTTTGGTCTCATCAATGGTCTTTCCTGGCTTCATAACAAAAGGTATAGCAAAACGCGTCCATTGGTCAGTTTCTTTCTTGTCTGTTATCCGGGCTATGGAAACGATGTTATTACTTGTCAGCGAATTTGTGCCATCAAGATATTGTACATCATCAGTTACTTCATAAAGTACGGCATACAAATCAAAATTATCCTTTTTATCCTTGATGACATTGCTGTTGGCATCCGTAAAGGAAGGACCTGCCTTATATTTGTAATAACCCACAAGTTCTGTAGGAATATGGCGAAAAGGTATGCCAAAATGGGTTGACTTAGCCATATTCGTAAGATCAACTTCAAAGGTACCCAGAAAAAGATTTCCGGCAGCAATAGGAGCCTTAAACATAACCCCGAGTGCACCGGTACTGCGAGTTGTAAGTTTTGCACATTTTCCGATATATCCGTTGTCATCCTGACATGTCGGATAGTCTGTGGCGGGAGCGTCTGAGTTTGTTATCATAAAACCGGCATTTCCGCTCCCCCATTCAATCGTTGAACCGTCTGTAGCCTGGTCATAAAAGATATGGAAATAATTTTTATCCTTACCTGTTTCATAATCAGGATACGTGTAATATTTTATGTTTTCGAAATGATATACTGTTGCGGGGTTCGAATAAACATATTCCACGGTATAGGTTTTATGCCACTTTCCGTCCTGTGAAGTAACCGTATATTGCTGTGGTGCTGAGAAATCGTGAAGAGTTCCGCTTGCCGGCGAAATGGTTGCACCGTCAGTGAGGGTAAATTCGGGTCTCTGTTTGGTTATATCCACGGAATCTTTTACGTAGAGCGTGACTTTTTCATTGGTAATTACCGGGTCACGGATGAGAGAACTGTCTGCAATTTTGCACGATGTTATATCTGCTTCATTATTAAGAGCCTCGTCTTTGATGCAAGAGCTGAAAGTAAATATCCCTAAACATACAAGTAGGAAAAGAATTTTTTGTTTCATTATTTTGTTTTACTTAACTTGAATGCAAATATAATAAAAAAAATGATAACAATAATTATTTGCAGTAAAGTTTTCAATATGATAATGAGTCATTAAAAAATTCTAATTTCAACTTGTTTGTTTAGGGTATACTGTCTATTATGTTTTCATCTGTGATTTAGTCGTCTTCTGGTTTTTTTCTTATTAGTCCAGAAGAGAGAAGTTCTTGTTTTCTTTAGTTGAAGTACCTTTTCGTTGATTTTGCAATCTTGACCAATGAAAGCATAATCGGAACTTCTGTCAATACTCCTACGGTAGTGGCCAGAGCAGCTCCACTTTGTAGTCCGAAGAGACTGATGGCAACAGCTACTGACAGTTCAAAAAAGTTGCTTGCTCCAATCATTCCTGCAGGAGCGGCTACAGGATATGGCAGTTTTGATGCGTAGCTCCATCCGTATGCAATGCCGAAAATCAGATAAGTCTGGATAATCAAAGGTACAGCTATCAGTATGATATGGATGGGATTCCTTAAGATCGTGTTGCCTTGGAAAGAGAACAGGATAATCAGTGTAAGAAGCAATCCTGCTGTAGTGTATCTGTCAAATTTATGTACAAAGACATTCTCAAAGTACTCCTTGCTTTTTTTCCTGGATACGATCAATCGGGTCAGGATGCCTGCAGCCAACGGCAAAACGACAAATAGAGCCACACTGATCAGTAGCGTGTTATAAGGGACTTTTACTCCTCCTACACCGAGCAGTAAGGTTACGATAGGTACAAATGCGATTAATATGATCAAGTCATTTACCGCAACCTGTACCAGGGTATAAGCAGCATTGCCTCCGGAAAGATAACTCCAGATGAATACCATAGCCGTACAGGGCGCAGCACCCAGCAGCACAGCTCCAGCTAAATACTGTTGCCCTAGTTCTGCCGGAATCCATGGGCGAAACACGACCATCAGGAAGAAGTAAGCTAATCCGAACATCGTAAAAGGTTTGATAAGCCAGTTGACGATGCAGGTTATCATCACTCCTTTAGGATGTTTTGCCACATCTTTCACACTTTGAAAATCCACTTTCATCATCATCGGGTAGATCATCACCCAGATCAGGATAGCAACGGGGATACTTACATGAGCATATTCCCATTTGCTCAGCGTTTCGGGTATCATGGGCAAGAACTTGCCTATGAGGAGTCCGATGCCAATGCAGATGATTACCCAGATACTCAGATATTTATCGAAAAATCCTATTTTTCTTTTTTCTTCCATTGCTTATTTTCCTTTCCATTCGATGAGAACTTCATTCCCTTGGGAAAGTTCGTTCACTTTCTCTATCCATTTTATCTCTTCAGATGCTTTTGCCTTAAAGAAAGGATCATCAGAGGTGTTCAAGGCCAGACATTGGTTGACCACCCACCATTTGTCTTTGATACCGGCTCTCTGAAGATCTTCTTGCAGCCTTTGAGCCTCGAAAACGGGTGTTGCCTCTGGCAGTGTGACAATGACAACTTCTGTTTGTTTCTCATCACGCAGTCTCGGTAAAAGGTGTTTCACAGATTCCGGCGTATCGCCTTCACTGCTTGCAATCTGCTTATCGTAACTTTGTGTAGAGTCAAGCAGCAGCAGTGCATGACCGGTAGGAGCTGTATCTATGACTACGACCTGTTCGTCAGCTTTCTCCACTATATCTGCAAAAGTACGGAACACGGCAATCTCCTGGGTACATGGTGACCGTAAATCTTCTTCTATATATTCGAAATCGGTGACACCTGCTTCACGGGCAGTGCGCCTTACCTCATTCTTGTATTTTTCCAGTTCTACTTGTTCGTCGATTTTGCTCACGCTGATACCTGCATCGATGGCTAACTGATAATTAATATGGTTGGCAGGGTCAGTAGTAGTGAGATGCACACTTGCTCCACGCTTTTTTAGTCCCAGTGCTATTTCTGTTGCAATAGTTGTCTTTCCGACGCCACCTTTTCCCATGGTGAATATTACACGTTTCCCCTGTGCGAAGATATCATCAATGAGTGCATCCAGATGATCGTATCCCTTCAAATCTGCTGCTGGTACAGAAACTTCTATAGTCTCATCTGCTGTCAGGAGTTTACGGACATTCTTGATATTAGAGAGATTGTATGAACGTAAAGGAACCTGGACGACATCATATTCCTTGAGTTCTTCAGGCATCTTGGCCAGTGCTTCCTGTTGTAGTGTATAGATAGACGAAGCCAGTGCATCGTCGCTGTCTTTGTGCTGTATCAGTCCGTTGATGACCAGTAACTGGTTGCAGATACCAAGTTGACGGAGTTCGTATGAAGAGCGTGCAGCTTCTTTCAGAGGAGCTTCTTCCGGCCGGCTCACCAGAACAAGACGGGTCTTGCTTCCATCAGCAAGATTCATTACAGCTTGTTTATATACATCTTTCCTTTCTTCAAGTCCTGACAGTTGTCCGAGGCAAGAAGCTCCATGTTTGCTGGTCTTGATGAACGAACTCCATGCAGACGGCAACTGAAGCATGCGCAGGGTGTGTCCGGTAGGGGCTGTATCGAAAATAATATGATCATAATGCCGGGCTTCGTCCTCATCAGTGAGAAAGTCCGAGAATTGATTGAAGGCAGCAATTTCAACGGTACAACTTCCGGAGAGTTGTTCTTCCATATTCTTGATGGCTGATTCCGGTAATTGTCCGCGGTAGGGCGCTACCACACTTTCTTTATATTCTTCTGCTGCTTCCACCGGATCAAGGTTGACAACGGTCAGTCTGGGTACATCTTTTATCTTGGTGCCATGTTGTGAAATATTCTGTTCGAATACATCCTGCAGGTTGGAAGCAGGATCGGTACTGATCAGCAATACGTTCTCTCCGCTGTCAGCTAACGAGATGGCGGTAGCACAGGCTATACTGGTCTTGCCTACACCACCTTTACCTGTGAAAAACAAGTATTTCTGTTGTGAAATGTTATTTAATGTATAGGATTTCATTATCATTGTTTGTTTAAAAATGCAACGTGTCCTGAATGAGATAGATATCCAGGAAAAGTGAATATAAAGATGACTTAGCAGCAACCACTATCACCACCACAGCAGCAACCACCACCATCATGCTTGTTGGCATCAGAGGGAGAATGGGTTGGTACGATGCTCAAGTCCTTACCTGTCCATTCGCTTATCTGAGCCGTTGAAGGATATTTTCCTGTTACGGCTATTTGACCGTCAACGAGTGTTACCGGTAAGATGTCTGTTCCTTTCGACTGGAGGAGCTCTTTGATGGTCGCGTTCTGGATAAATGCCTGTGGTTCCGAACTCAGGTTATGTCTTTTTATTTCGATGCCCATGTTTTTCAGGGTATCAATCAGTGTTGCTATACGTAACAAGTCTTTGTCAACACTCGGTCCACATACTCCTGTGGAGCAGCACATGGCTGGATCAAAAATTTCAACTTTCTTCATATCATTATGTTTATTAGTATATATTGTTCGCAAAGTTACGAACAATATTTTAAATCTCCAAACTTTTGTTCGCCTTTTTACGAACAGTGTTCTGATGACCCGGTATTATTTGATAAATCAATAGAAAAGCTTGTTGTTTAGTGTCTTTTTCCGGACTGCAATTTTATAGTTAGAATAGTTTTTATTAACTTTGCATTCAGAAGTAAATACAATAATGAATATAGAAGCAGCATTTAAGCTTCTTTACCGGCCTCTATGTCTTTATGCGATGCACTATCTGTATGGTAATATAGACAATGCAGAAGATGTTGTAGAAGATTGTTTCGTCAAGTTATGGGAGCATCAGCCAGATAACCCGAAATCATTTCTCTATACAGCAGTCCGTAATGCTTGTATTGACAGATTGCGCAAATCAAAATGTGTACCCATTGATATTGAGCCTAAAGATATAGAGGGTTACATTACGGATGAAGAAGCACAGGACCGGTCTGAGCGGGAAGCAAAACTCTGGATTGCGATAGACCGACTGCCGGAGAGATGCAGACAGGTTTTTCTGATGAACAAGCGAGACGGTATGAAATATAAGGAGATAGCAGAAAGTCTTGGAATATCGGAAAGAACGGTTGAACATCAAGTCAGCAAGGCCCTGAAAGAACTTCGTGGCAACCGTAAGGAAATCTACTTTGTGATGATGATGTTGTATTGAACAAAAAAATCTTAGTGTGTTGATAGGGGATTGAGGATGTATCTGCGTCATAGAGGTAGAAATCAATCAAAAACAAGATGAAACTAAGAAAGTCCACTTTATTCCTGTTGCTTCTATTTTTGCCTTTGGCACTTTATGCGAAACCAAAGACAATCAGGCAACAGATGGAATGGCTTCATCAGACAAGGAAGATTAATTTTGTCTATGATTCTTCACTGAAACTTGACATTCCTTATCTGGGGCCGTCAATTAAAGGGACTTCCATTCACCAGGCATTGGAATTAATTTTCAAGGGGACGGACATCGGATATGATGTCAAAGGGAATTATGTGCTGCTCAAACTCAAGGTCTCTCCTGAGAAAGTCCTGCCTGAACGTCATCCCGTCAAGCAAAAAAAAGACAGAAAGAGTTATACTTTGAGTGGATATGTAGAGGATGAAAATGGAGAGACGCTTATCAATGCTACGGTTCTGGATATATCTACAGGACTGGCTACAATGACTAATTCTTCCGGTTTTTTTTCTATTACCCTTCCGGGAGGGAATCGTCAGATAAAATGCAGTTACATCGGTTTTGATGATCTGGAAGAAAGTGTCGATCTGAAAGCTGACCGGCACTTTAAATTTATTCTACATGAAAATGCCAAAATCAAGGAAGTTGTAGTTACAGGCGATTTAAATTCGCCTTTGATGAGCACACAGACCGGGAAGCATTCTTTTAGTCAGCATGATATCAAGACGGAGTTCTCTTTGCTCAGCAGTCCTGATGTGGTAAAGACTCTGCAACGGACAAGTGGGGTAGCAGATGGTGTCGAACTGGCGAGTGGCCTTTACGTGCATGGTGGAAATAATGATGAGAATCTGTTTCTGATCGATGGTTCTCCCCTCTATCAGGTGAATCATGCCATGGGGCTTTTTTCTGCTTTCAATGTGGACATGATCAAGAATATTGATTTCTATAAAGGTGGTTTCCCCGCACGATATGGCGGAAGGTTATCTTCTGTCGTTGATGTCAGGACCAATGATGGTGATTTTTACCATTTTCATGGCAATTACCGTTTGGGACTGTTGGATGGAGGTTTCCATCTGGAAGGTCCGATCAGAAAGGGAAAGACCTCTTTTAATATAGGCCTGAGACGAAGTTGGCTGGATTTGCTTACACGTCCGTTCTTCATGATATATAATCATTCTAATGCGACTGACAATGATAAGATCACTCTCAATTATTTTTTTCATGATCTGAATGCCAAAGTGACCAATATATTCAATGACCGTACTCGTCTTTCGCTGAGCGTCTATTCCGGAATGGATAAACTGGATTCCGAAGATAAATATATGGATGATTATGATTCCGGATCTAGTGATAAGGATATTGCAAAGAATAATTTTCACTGGGGCAACTTGAATATGACTATCCTTCTGGAGCATCAGTTCTCTCCCCAACTTTTTGCTAATTTTTCGGCCGTATATACTAATAACATGGCCAAGTTTGATTCTCAGGAAGATGACCGGTTCTTCAATGACCAGACACAGACAAGTGTGAGTTATTACAAACATGGTTACAAGTCTACGATCAATGATTATGGTTATCGTATGGCATTTGATTACCGGCCTTCTCCTCATCATCATATTCGTTTCGGACATGACTTTACCTGGCATGTTTTCAGCCCTCAGACCAGAAGTCAGGTAAGTTATTCCGGTAATGGCAATGATGTGGATACAACAAAGGCCTTCAGTAGGAATCGTCATATTGCACAGGAATATAATTTTTATGCTGAAGATGAAATGAGTTTGAACACTCATTGGAGTCTGAATGGAGGATTGAATGCTTCTCTCTTCAATGTCGGTGATAAAACATTTGCTGATGTCGATCCTCGTTTTGCCATCAAGTACCAGCCTACCGGCAATTTGTCCTTTAAGGCCTCACTTACATCCATGACACAGTTTATCCATAAGATTTCCAATTCCTTTCTGGAATTGCCTACAGACTATTGGATCCCTACGACAGAGCGTCTCAAACCGATGCATTCCTGGCAGACTACGGTCGGAATGTATTATGTACCTAACCGGTATTGGTTGCTTTCGCTTGAAGGCTATTATAAGCAGAGCCGTCATCTTCTGCAGTATGCCAGTTGGTCTGGACTTGAGCCTCCTGCAGAGAGATGGGACAGGATGGTTATGGATGGAAAGGGAAGATACTATGGGCTCGAACTGGATGCGTGTTACAAATCGGATAACCTGCAGTTGCAGGGATCCTATACGTTATCCTGGAATCAGAGAAAATATGCTGATTTCTATCCGGACTGGTATTATGATAAATTCGATAACCGGCATAAGGTGAACCTTTCTGCCCGTTGGAAGATTACTTCTAAGATTGCTGCTTTTGCGGACTGGAGTTATCATTCGGGTAATCATATCACAGTACCTTCACAGTGGATCAACACACCGGGTGTTCCTGATGGCAGGCCTTCTGACGATCAGGAAAGCGAGTTTGTCTATGAGCGTCCGAACAATTTTACGTTGCCTGCCTATCACAGGCTGGACCTTGGATTCGATTTCCATCATACCACGAAACATGGTCATGAACGTATCTGGAACCTGAGTTTTTACAATGTCTACTGTCATCTCAATTCCATGTATGTCGAGGTTAAGCAGAATAGTAAGGGACAGTTCTATACCAGGAACCATGCTTATCTGCCGATTATTCCATCTTTCAGTTATACCATAAAATTCTGACAATGAAAAAACTGTTCTATCTTATATTGTTCATGTTGGTCCTGGTTTCCTGTAAGGACCATATCGGCATCGAAACATTCAGCAATAAAAGTAAGATGGTCGTATACTGCTTTCCTACGGTATCGGATACTACCTATATAGAGGTGAGCCAGAGCGTTCCTGTCAGAAATTATGTTGACTCGGTCAAAATAGCTTATCTTGATCATGCGGCTGTCGTTTATAGTGTGAATGGTCTGCCAAAGAATGTGGAATCCCTGGGTAAGGGATATTATCGGGTCATAGGTAAACAGAAAGTAGGAGATAAAGTGTCTTTGCAGGTCTCCAGTGACGGATTGCCTTCTGTCAGTGCTTCCACTGTTATTCCTGACACAGTGGCCGTGAGTCCTGTAGAGGTTAGAAAAGTGTCGCTCTATGACAGTGACTATGGAAATACCGAAGACTATGACCAACTCGTGGCTACGTTTACGAACAATATGGGCAGACACTGTTACTATGCGGTACGGGTAAGGATGAAACATTATGCAGGCAGTGCTACAGGATATTTTGATCATGGAGAATCCCGGCAATTCTTTTATGATTATCAAGATTATGAACGGAAGAAGAATGCAAGAGACTGGGATTTTTTGAAAGTAGTCTTTACGGATTCTACCTATTCTTATCCTAAAATAGATACCAAGAGTGAGGATCTGTTGATGCCGATGTCTGATATTGATGATGCTTTTGGGTTTTCCAATGATTTCTATCAGAATTTCTGTATCTTTGACAATGCTTCCATCAAAGGAAAAACTTATACTATGCATCTGAATGTCAGCAGTAGTGATGGCTATGATTTTGCCAAAACGTATCAGATAGAACTGATTCGTCTGACGCCGGAATATTATCACTTTCTTCAATCCTTGAATGAGATCAGAAACAATGAGATGGCACGGAATGGATTGTCTCAGATTCGTCCGACCATATCCAATGTTTTTGGTGGCCTGGGGGTTGCTGGGGGATGGAATACTGCCCGGACAAATTGGACTAAGAAAGAATAGGAGGAGATAAAATGATGAACGATAAAGATTTACAATATATCCTGAAATATTATCGGGAGGATAGCCTGAATACAGACAGAGCCTTCAAGAGGCTCAAGCATCGTATAGGATTGCAGTCCGGCCCCCGTCGATGGCAGTGGATAGCTATGGCGGCATCCGTCCTGCTGCTTATCGGTATCGGTACGCTGTATTATTTCCAAAAGAAGGAGACTGTGCTGGTTGCCCAATCGGTTGAAGCAACTTATACTCTTCAGGATGGTACGAAAGTGATATTGGCGCCACACTCTTCTCTGTCTTATATAGGAAATGATTGCAGAAAAGTTGAAGTCACAGGAAAGGTCTTTCTGGAGATCAAGCATGATGCCAGTGATCCATTTACGATCAGGGACAGTGACTATCTCATCAATGATATCGGAACGAAACTGCTGATAGATGAAGGTGTTGACAAGACAACTGTATATGTGGAGCAGGGATCTATTTATTTCGCTTCCAGCAGGAATGCCAGAAGGGGAGTGGTGGTGAGAAAAGGTACGGCAGCGGTTCTGAAGAAAAGCAGCCCCAATCCTGAATTGACTGATGCTGTTTCTCCGAATAGTGTGACATGGGCCACTCATCAGTTCCATTTCTATAACACCCCCCTTCATGATGTTCTGACTGACTTGTCAGATTATTATCATATTTCTCTTTCTTGTAATAATGATGATATTCGCTTGACGGGTGATTTCCAAACTGAAAAATTGACTGATATCATAGATATGATAGAGCAATCGCTTAATGTGAATATTACCTGTGAGAAGAAATGAATGTGATTCTTGTATACCTTCTTTCTTCCTATAAGGTTAAGAACTGGTCAAGAAGTTGGGGGAAATCAGGAATACGAATCTGAATGAAATAGAATATTTTCTAAAATGACATATTGTAACCTTTGTATTAGAAAGCCATTTCTTTGTTCCTGAATAGGAGCGAGAATGGCTTTTTTTCTGTCTGTATACTATGTCTCTCCAGGAAAGCTTTATAATAATAACTGAATAAAGTTTTGCAACAGTGGTTGCTGTAACCGTTGTTGCAAAAATAATATCCATAACGATTCGTTTGGTTCATTTGAATGGAAAATATCGTTGATAGCGATTCTTCTTGATTTGTTTCGTTACTTTGAATGCACGAAATCAACTCAGTGTATATTCGTTATATTTTTCAGTCATTTCCCTTGTCATTCAAAATATTATATTAACTTTGTAGCGGATGAAGAAATCAAGTCTGGATATTGTAAAGTAAATAACTCTTAGCATAAAGTGCTGAGTGTTATCCTTTTTGTTTTGCAAGCATGATGATGTTTGCAAGTATATTTTATTTACAATATCAATACAATACAACAATGAATAACGAAGAAAGTAAGTCAATTCATGAATTTGATTTCAACCTGATATGTGATTATTTTTCAAGCGTCAAGCGCCAGGGACCCGGTAGTGAGGAAGCTACTCTCAGGGCATTACAGTTTATCGAACCGATTGATGAAGTCCGCCGGATAGCCGATATCGGTTGTGGGACAGGAAGCCCGACGATGACCTTAGCCCGGAATACTCAGGGGGCTGTCACCGCTGTCGATCTGTTTCCTGTGTTCATTGACCAACTGAAGGCAAATGCTGTTGAGGCTGGTCTGAGTGACCGTATCCATGCAGAAGTGGGGGATATGGGCTCCCTGAATTTTCGTGAAGGTGAACTGGATTTGATCTGGTGCGAAGGGGCCATCTACAATATCGGTTTCAAGCGCGGAATGAACGAATGGAAGAAGTTTCTCCGCAAGGGCGGCTATATAGCAGTCAGTGAAGCTACGTGGTTCACGAATGAACGCCCTGAGGAAATAGAGGATTTCTGGAATGATGCTTATCCCGAGATCGATACGGTAGCTCGTAAGGTTGAAGTGATGCAGGAGGCAGGATATATTCCTGTTGCAACATTTGCATTACCCGAGAATTGCTGGACAGATCATTACTATGCACCTCAAAAACTGATTCAGGAAGCGTTTCTGAATAAATACAAAGGAAACAAGACAGCTGAAGAACTGATAGCCAGTCAGAGGCATGAGGTAAAGATGTATGAGAGATATAGTCCATATTATGGATATGTCTTTTATATCGGTAAGAAGATCTAAAGGTATTCTTCCTGGAAAATAAAATCAAAAGGAGAGGATGGATCAAATGAATGGTTCATCCTTTCTTTTTGATATCTCTTTTAGAGGCTGATCAGGTATGTATTCCTGAAGATGTGTCTACTTACATATTGTGCTTTATTTGGCTTGTATTAGTATCAAATAGTTATTATATATTCTTTGTTTGAAAATTATTGCATATAATATTTCTTTATATATAACTTTTTGTGTAACTTTGTGTCGAAATTATTTCGTTATGTTTGTTATTAATTAAAAGAAAAGTTTATGAAGAAAGTTGTTTTAATGATGGTGTGTTTAATGAGTGTGGTATTCGCATTGGCCCAGTCAAAGTATCCTACGGCAGATGTGGAAAAGCATGATGTTGCCATTCTTGTCATTGATATGCAGAATGATTTTGTAGATCCTAGAGGAGTTCTTTGTGTGGCCGGTGCCAAGGCTACTATCCCGACTATCCAGGATCTGATTAAATATGGTAGGGAAAAGAACTGGAAAATCGTTTATCTTATTCGTGAGCACCATCGTTCCGGAGTGGATGTAGATGCCCCGCGTATACCCTTGTTTACGAAAGGAAAGGGATATTGTGTACCCGGTACATGGGGTGGGGATATTGTCGATGGCCTCAAACCGGAAAAGAATGATCTGATTATTCCTAAAACCAGAAATAGTGGGTTCTTTGGTACACAGTTGGATCTTGTTCTTCGGCGGATGGGTGTAAAGACTGTTATACTTGCCGGAACTCAATATCCTAATTGTGTACGTGGTACAGCTAACGATGCAATGAGTTATGATTATGAGACAGTGATATGTACTGATGCTTGTTCGGCAAAAACTCCTGAAGTGGCCGCTTCCAATATCTTCGATATGAAAAACATGGGTATTAAATGTATTTCTCTTGATAAGGTCAGAAAAGAATACTGATCTATTTTATTTACAGTAGTTATTTTGAAAGTGTTCAAAATAGATATAGACTGTTTTTCAGGAAAAGAGTTTTAGCCGAAACCATTAAAGATAAATCCCCTCCGAAAGTCAACTACGCAACTTTCGGAGGCATTTATCTATATCCAAAGATGGATCCATAAAAATCGGACAATCGCCAGTGGCTCCCTTGATTCAGATTTCCCATTGACCTTCTTTACACTGAAAAGGCATTCTTTTTCAGCGTCCCGTCACGTTCTGATACTCTGCACTTTTCATCATGTATCTGGCATAGGATTCCGCCTTCTTGTCCATAGCCTGCTGATATAACACCTGTGATTCCATCAAGTCACTCATCTTTGTCATCCCGTTAGAATAATAGTTTGTATTCAACCGCAAGTTCTCGGAAGCGGAAGCTATTGAAGACTGACTGAGTTTCCATTGCTGATAACATTCATTCAGTTCGTTTTTCAAGGTGTTCATCTGGATGACCATTTTCCGTGAAGTATCTTCTTTCTGATATTCCGCGAGGGTTATAGCCTGTTTCCTTCGTGAAAGGGCATGACTGCCTCCCCACCAGTCGGACAGTGGAATAGATACGGTGGCGAAGACGGTCATCGACGAGTGATTCCCCGGCAAGAGATTCTGGTAACCATAGTTGATTCCAATCCCCACGGATGGCAGGAGCTTTCCCAGTTCTATCTTTTCTTTGAATTTAGCCGCTTCCACATTATTTTCCAGAAGTCTATAGGAATTGGTATTCCGCACTGCCAGCTCATGGTCTACATATTCATCTGCAGGACTTAATTCTGATGCGGGAGGCAGGATAATGTCAAAATCATCGTCCTTCCTTCCCATCAACTGGTTAAGCAGGGATTTGTAGGTCCTGATTCCGTCATTCAACTGAAGGCGCTGACTTGTGATCTCATCACGACGCAGTTTAACCCTTAAGAGGTCATTGGCCATCGTAACTCCTGCTTTCACAGTATGCTGCACCTCCGTATAAAGCCGTGAGGTCATACTGTCAAGAGCATTCAGGGTCTTCAGTTTTTCTTGGAGAATATACAGTGACCAGAAGTTCTCCCTGATTTGCAGATGCAGGTTGCGCAGCGTTTCGTCACGTTGCAGCAAATCCGAGTTTGTCCCGATCTTTGCCAGTTTGTTAGAATTCGTAATCTGTCCCGGATGAATATCCGCCACTTGGCGCAGAGGAAGGGCATGACCGGTCATTGACGGCACATAGGTATTGTACAGAGGCGTAACAGCTGTATCGGGCACAAGTCCTTTCAGTTTTACAGGAATATTATAATCAGATTCCCATATATTTCCTACAGTAATTCCACCGTATTCGTTTTCCAGTTCCCGGGCTATCATACCATCTGACACTCCCGCCCGGCTGGCTTCGACCGAATTACGGTCTACTTCCATAGAAGGGCGAGCATTGCCATAATCATCCCTGATCCAGGTAAGACCGTCTATCCGGCGCAAATCATGCTCGATACGCCGGGCATATTCTTTCAGCGTACTGTCGTCAGCCCCTGAAAGTCGAATCTCAACAGGTATTTCAGTGCTTTCATTATCCATCTGCTTGAAATAGACATAGGCATCCGGAAAATAATTGCTGTATTTATCTGCATCTTCTTTCACAATCTCATTCGTGGCTTCATCAGACTTGGTATCTACAATAAACTGTGCATACGAATCGGACGGTATCTTCGGAGCATACAGCGTGTGAAAGCGAGGAGAGCTCGTACCGATGAAAGAGGTGACGGACGTAACCCGCTTATCCTTCTCAAGAATTATCCGCAAACTGTCGGCTACTTCGCGTGTACGATTCAGAGAGGCTCCGTCCGGCAGATAGATTTCCACGGCAAACATATTTCTTTCGGCCAGCGGCATCATCCTCATCTGTGAATGGTTTACCATAACTACAGCCAGAACGAATGACAAGGCCACTGCGCCGAACACCCATCCGGAATGCTTAAAGAAACAGGGCAGTGCGCGATTATAAAAGGTCTGGACAAGATCAAGGAAAGTTTTGCGCTTCTTCTTTCCTCTTACATGCAGTCCCTTGCGGATCAGGAAATACTGGATGATTGGAATCAGTATCACGGCTACCCCCAATGACACAAACAAGGTGATGCTTACCGTCCAGGGGAAAGAGAGTATAAAGTCACCCAGTCCTCCGTTGAAAGTAAACAGGAATGGGAAGAAGGTAATGCTGATGGCCAGAGTGGCTGTGACCAGAGACTTGAAATATTCCTTTGCACTCATGATGGAAGCATTCCAACGGCTATAGCCTTCATCGAGATAATCCAGGTAAGCGTCAACGATGACTATACAGTCATCGACTATCAGTCCCAGTACGACCATCAGGGCAGCAAAATTCACAATATTCAGTTCGAATCCCGAAATATACAGAATCGTGAGCGAGATGAAAATCGTAATCGGGATGGATGTCGCCGCCACTCCTGCGACTCTGAACGGCAGCAGGAGAATCGTTACGATAATGACAGAGCAGATGGCAATGAGCATCTCGATCAAAAACGAAGTGACCGACTGGCTCACCACTTCAGGCTGGTCGGTCACCGTGTGCAGTTGCACGTCAGGAGGCAGTTCTTTTTTAAAGGCTTCTATCTCCTTTTTCACCTGATGGCCAAAATGCACAATGTCATTCTTATCCCGCATTTCAATGGAAAGCAGCAAGGAACGTGTACCGTTATATTCAATATATCCCTCTGTCTGCGGATAATCTTTCTTTACTGTAGCGATATCCTTCAGTCTCACCGAATTACCATCGGGACCGGTATAGACGATTTTCTCCATCAGGTCCGGGATCGTATTCACAGAGTTTTTCAAGTGTATAGGGATTACTTCTCGGGAACTCTTTATTGCACCGGCATCATTTGTCAGTCCTCCGGTAAAGATGTCAAGTGAAAGGGCACCTACAGGGATATTATAGGATGCCATCTTACGCTTGTCCAGATTCACGGTGATCTGTTCCTTCAATTCACCGAACGATTCCACACGGGAAACAGACTCCACCGTGCGGAGACGGTCTTCAAGCTGTTCCATGTATTTGCCAAGTTGGCGATAGCTTTTCGTCTTAGAATCGAGTGTGAGCAACAGGGCTGACGTATCTCCGAAATTATCATCCACGACAATGGCCTGGATATCCGGCGACAGAGTCTGTTTGAAGTCGATCAGCCCATGACGTATCTTGGACCAGGCCTGATCCATATCTTTCACGCTTTCCTCCAGTTCTACATATACATACACTACGCCGTCCTTGGAATAAGAGTAAGTTTTCCGGCGGTTGACCTCCTTATATCTGAAGAGATAATTCTCTAAAGGCTTCGTCAGTTTCTCTTCTACCTGCTTCGGTGATGCTCCGGGATAAAGGCCGACGATCAATCCTTCACGCACTGTCACCGTCGGATATTCCTGTTTAGGCATATTCACCAGACTGTAAATACCGGCTGTGATACAGAGAACAGCCATTAAAAAGACAATCTTATAATTGTGCATCGCCCAGTTGACGAGCCTGTTATTTGCAAGATGTTTCATAGCCTGTTTTTTTAATATGCTATTACGGACATTCCTTCACTCAGTTTCTGAAATCCCTCTACTACTATACGTTCACCAAGGTGCACCTCTCCATCGATCCGTACACCGTCGGGTGTTTCCGAAGAGACGGCGATTTTCTTCCTGTTCACGCGCCCGTAGGAATTTACCACCCATACATATCTGGTATTATCAGATGAGAGTTGTACAGCTTGTTCGGGCAGGACAAGGAATCCCCGTCCTCCTTTATCTTTCACTATTGCACGGCCCACCATTCCCGGAAGTATTTCATGATGTGGGTTAGAGAGTTTTACTTTTACGGTATAGGTTTGTGACAGTGGATCGGCGGAAAGATTTTTCAGAGATACACGGCCGGTGAAAGAACGCTTCAAAACGGGAAAACTGACCGTGACCGGCGTACCGATCTTTACCCCTGAAATATCTTTCTCAGGAATAGAAATGCAGGCGTTTACTTTATCTATTTTAATCAGACTGAGCACGGGCACTCCCGGCGAAACATTCATTCCTATCTCAATCAGTTTCTTACTGATGACTCCGTCAAAAGGTGCATAGAGAGAACCATCATGCAGATCTTTGCCAGCTACTCTTAACTGAGCTAATGCAGATGCGTAGTCTGACTGTGATTCCACCCATTTCATAGATGGTAGACTTTTTCCTTCTTTGAAGAACATCCCGTAAGCATGATACTGACCAAGAGGATTACCATTTTTACCTTGTCATAATTACCCATTGTATTTCCCTTTCAATTTTATTAAGACTTCATTTTAAATTTTTGGCAAAAATAATGCTTCATATAAAAACTTAAAAGGGTAACTTTACGCCAATCATAGTCAAAAAGTAGAATTAAATAAAAATAACATGCTTAATGGTAATAAATCACATTCAAAAAAGACAAAGAAAGACTTTCTTTTCCTGGATGTATTCCATCAGGAAAAAGGTCCTGATGATGAATATACCCGAAATAACTTTGTCGTTTCTGATACTGATGACGATCAACTGAATATTGTAGGCCATCCGGTCATTGTCAATTCTATCATCGTTGCCCTCTGCGTAAGAGGAGAGGCTGATGTACGCCTGAATTTCAAGACTTATCACCTGACCAAAGGATCATGTGTCGTATTGGCAACAGAGAGCATGTTTCTTTGTGAAGAAGGTGATTACAGTGAGGACTTTTTGGCTGATTATATTTCCTTTTCCTTGAACTATATCAAAGAACTTGACCTGCGCTCCTTTTTCTATGATATCAAAAGGAATCCGCATATTCAACTGAAGGATTCTGAATATAAGCGCGTTTACGATATTTACAAGAATTTGAAATTCCGTTATGAAGACAACGGGAATACTTATCAGAAGGAAGTCATTCAATATAGTCTGATGGTAGCCATCTGTGACTTTTCCGACATTTACGACAAATACGTGATTGATCCCACAGAACCTGAAGGAAATCCTTACGTCAGAAAATTCTTTGATCTCCTTTACAAATATTACCAGACAAAGCGGAAGACAGACTTTTATGCAGAAAAAATATGTATCACACCAAAATATCTGTCACGCATTGTCAAGGAAACAACAGGATACAGTGTACAGGACTGGATCTTCCGGTTGATCCTTTTCGAAAGCAAGTCGTTGCTGAAAACGACGAACATGAATGTCGTGGAGCTGGCCTATCACTTCCATTTCCCGGATTCTACCAGTTACGGGAAATTCTTCAAGAAGCATGAAGGCATGACTCCGCTGGAATACAGGGCAAAATAAAAAGCGTTCTATACTGTTGTTCCCGGAATTAAGGAAACAATCAAATAGAAATTGTCTACATGTATTTTGTGAAGCCATTTGTTAGTATATAAAAAACGGTATTCTTCAGACTTTTCCCATCATCCATTTAAGGGCATTGATTCTCTTGATACCATTATAGTCTGCGATGGGATCTTCGTCTAATGTAAGGAGATATTTGGGATACTGGTCATTGATCTGTTGGAGCGGCAGAAGCTCACGTTTTAAGGTGTTTTCATCTCTTACGGTTGCAGCAACTTGATAATAGGTGATACCGTCTTGATCAATTGCAACAAAATCAACTTCCAGATTGTCCATTTTACCCACGTATACTTTCTTTTTACGATGAAGAAGTTCCAGATAGATTTCATTTTCAAGTATGCGACCTGTATCAAAAGATCGAGAACCGAGCAAAAGCCTTCTTAATCCCATATCTACAAGATAGTATTTACTCAATGTCTTCAGTAATTGGTTTCCCTTAATGTTGTATCTCTTGGCTTCATATAGGAAGAAAGTCTCGCATAGAGCGCTTAGATAACGCTCGACCGTTTTAGGGTCAATTTTCCTTCCGTCAGCGGTCATAATATTTGCTACGCGTTTAGTAGAAAGAATGTTACCGATATTATCAGCAGCAAAACGTATGATACTTTCCAGCATCGTAACATCCTGTATTTTCTTTCTCGCCATAATATCTTTTACGACAATCGTATTATATACTCCATTCAAATAATCATTGATTTCTGCCTGGGTATCTAATTCCAAAGTGTAAGGGAAACTGCCTTTGGTGATATATTCAGAATAAGTCTGTTGGAGATTTGTGTCGTTTCCCGTACCTATGACATACTCTTTAAATGAAAGAGGAAGCATGGGAATCTCAACATACCTGCCGGACAGCAAGGTTGCTATTTCCGTAGACAACATATATGCATTCGACCCCGTAAGGTAGATGTCGGTATTGGCTTTCAAGTTTAGACTGTTGATTACGTCGGGGAAATCATGCACATGTTGAATTTCGTCGAAAAAAAGATAATTCATAGCATTTTTCCTCAACTGCTGTTTGACGTAATCATAGAGTTTTCGAGGCTCACGCAGGTCATAATAGTCGAAATCCTCGAAATTGACATAGATTACCTGTCCTTCGTCGATACCGTGGTCTTTCAGCCAGTACCGATAGATCTCCATTAATGTGGATTTTCCACAACGCCGTATTCCAGTAATGACTTTGATTACTTTCTTGTCCTTGAAAGCTATCAACTTATTAAGATAATTTTGCCGAGGAATCCTTTTCATACTAATGATATTAATATTACGGCTACAAATATACTTATTTTTGGGGAATGAAATCCCAAAAGTCTGATAAAAATGAAAGTTTTAGGAATGAAATCCCAAAACTTTATCAGAAATCATTGTTCTTGCTGCTTTGAACGGATGGTATCAGGCACCTTCAAAACCGTTTCATTCTACTTATACAATATTTCCAGCATCTCCGCTGCAATCTCCGGATCTTCAATCCTTACGGTATTGGTATCCTTATTATTATATCCCAGATAGTTGACATTACCGTACCAGAAAAGTTTCTTATCAATGACAATACAATTTATAGATAGGTCGGACTTTTGAATAATGGAATATTCAGTTGCAGTAAAGAGGGATGTTTGTTTGTCATCTTCTCTTGTGAATATAACAATCTCAATACCGCGATGGATGAGTTCGGACAGAGCAGGCAAGATGGGGCTATGTGGATGTAATCCCATTCTCGGACAGGCTATGACAATAGATTTCTTGGTTTGCTGCAAGTCTAGAAGGAGGATATTTTTATAGTCGTTGCCGTTGTAAATCAGATCTGCTTCTGTATGTATCCCCTTTTCACTCATTGGCTGGTATCCAATACTTGAATATCCCTTTAAACGTCGATGATACATGATATCAAAGAGAGGCACTCGGATATCAATATAGTCATAGATTTGAACGTCCTTTTTTCCCTCGAAATCACGGTGAAGTCGACCGGCATATTGCGCTATGATACCTTTCCATGAAACAGGCATTGCGAGGAAGAGTGTATCAAGACGGGGATAGTCAAATCCTTCACCAACGTACTTGCCGGTTGCTACAATGGTCAGTGGCTCTGAAATAGGAACATTTGCCAATTGTTCCATGGTCTTGCGTTTATTTTTAGTTGAATCAGAACCCATAAGAAGAATGACGTTCCTGCAGATGGGTTGGAGCATGGATGATAATTGGTCAGCATGACTCTTGAGACTGGTTAGTATGATCGGTGTCCTTCCTTCAGCTAATGCCTTGGATACGTCTTCTATGATCAACTTATTGCGTACTTCGTCTTCAGCCAACTCATGTATCAATTCTGTATATGACTTTTTATCGTCAGTAATAAGTCTGAAGGTTGTAAATCTCGGTATAAGATAACGCCTGAAGTTCTGCTTTGCCATTTGTGCCTTAGCATCAACAGTATATCTGATGGGGCCGCATTGCATGAAAATGATTGGCTGATGGCCATCTTTGCGAATTGGTGTGGCTGTGAAACCATATACATATCGAGCATTGACTACTCTTAATATATGCTCAAAATTGACAGCTGACACATGATGGCATTCGTCTGCAATGATCATCCCGTAATCTTTTACAAACGATTTTACCTCACCATCAGAGATACAAGATTGAATAAGAGCAATATCAATGATGCCATGACGAGTATCCCGGCCTGCATATAAGGTGCCTATGGGGGAATATTTCTTACGCTTAACTTCACTCAGATTTTGGGGATATTCAAACTCCAATTCCATATCCTCTTCCAAGTGTTTCTTCCATTGGTCAAGAAGTGCCTTGGAATGAACTAATATCAACGTGTTGACTTTTCGCTTGGTAATGATAGAAACCCCAATAACGGTCTTGCCGAAAGCTGTTGTAGCTGAAAGAACACCATTGTCATGGTTCAATAGCGCATCCTGTGCTTCTACTTGTTCCCTCCTAAGCTTTAATTTGAATTTAGCCTGGATTCTATGCCCATGATTGGCCTTGTCTTCAATGCGATAGCCTATTTGATAAGAAGTTAGCAAATCTGTTAGTACATCTTCACAGCCTCTTGGAAGTCCTATGTAATCATCAGACATTTCTGCACATGAAATAATTCGAGTCGTATCGTAGGTGGAAAAGTGCAGCGCCTGTTTCTTGTAAAATTCCGGATTCTTGAAAGAGGCAATACGCTTGAGATGATTGATTACTTTAGGTGCTAATCCTTTCAGAGGAATATAGATAAGGTTTGCCTTTGTCAGTGTGAGATGTTTGGGGAAATCATCCTTTGTAATCTTTATTGGCGTTGGTGTTTCCCATGGCTTTGATTCGCTTGACTTGGATAACTCACCGATAGTATCCTTGACACAGTGTTGATGGAGAATAAAATCAATTGAACGTCCATCCATTTTCTTTATATTAAGAAGAAAATCCCATTGGTCGGGGAACGGCTCAAACTGGTCATTCACGAATACACT
>ENA-UOOK01001615-UOOK01001615.1-fermentation-metagenome-genome-assembly--contig:-NODE-1615-length-29421-cov-5.919601_pt1 | contig 29421 bp, 28 predicted proteins | sample MGYA00245777_ERZ724023 | MGnify/ENA primary metagenome ERZ724023 (study PRJEB28704, sample SAMN03018312) | fermentation metagenome | biome: anthropogenic terrestrial biome; feature: soil; material...
GCATAACAGTACACATTGTGGTAAAGGAATTTACACCAACATTTAGGACTTGACTGGCACCTAAGTTATATTAAATTAAATTTATATTTGAAGATATTATAAAATTAAGATCTCTTAATAAGGAGAAACAGGATATGAAGATAAGGAAATTATCTGTTGATGATTATGAGGAAATATATGAATTGTGGCTGTCAACTCCGGGAATGGGACTGAACAACATAGACGATTCTAAGACGGGAGTTGAAAAGTATTTAAAGAGAAATCCCAATACCTGTTTTGTTGCAGAAACGTCTGGAAAAATTGTCGGAACAATACTGGCCGGCCATGATGGCAAACGAGCTTTTATTTACCATTTATCTGTTTCAGTTGATAAGCGCAATGAAGGTATTGGTTCAGCTTTACTTGACGCCGCCGTAGAGGCTTTGCGGCAAGAGGGAGTCAGCAAGGTTGCCCTTGTCGTTTTTGCAAAGAATGAGATCGGAAATGCCTTTTGGGAACATGAGGGTTTTCATGCCAGAGAGGACTTAGTTTACAGGGAGATGACACTGCTTGAACTACAAAAAATAAGACCCTAGTCCGGAGCTATAATAACTTAGTAACTTAGGTGCCTGGCACTGCAAAAGGATGGCACCTGCATAATCCGGGAAGGGAATCTTCTAATGCTGGGGAACTATATAGCTACATATTCGATAGACATAGCTGCACTGATTTTTCTATGCTACTTGATATATAACAATAACTTGCTGAATCAGAATCGGAAAGCGCCTTTTTACTTTGGTACGGCCCTTACTATCTTGATCATTCTGGCAGAAGCAGGAACTATACTTGTCGGAAACGATTCTTCCGGATTGCGTTATCTTAATATTATTTGTAACGTTTTCGGCTTCGCTTTGACCCCGGTGCTGCCCATAATTTTTATTGCCATTTTCGATGTAAATCTTCTTAAAAGCAATAAACTAATTGTGCTGCCATCGCTTCTTAACTTATGTATAACAGTTTTATCACCTTTCTTTGGATTCGTGTTTTTTGTTGATGCCAGCAACCATTACCAAAGAGGAAATTTGTTTTTTGTTTTTGTAGCTGCCTATATAATAAACATGATTTTACTGCTCAGAACTACTGTAATGACAAAAAAAGGGAGTCACGATCCGATACGGGCGGAGAGTATCGCCCTGTCATTCTTTGTAGTAGCGGGTACAAGTGTTCAGCTTTTTGTCCCTTCAGTTCATTCCTCCTGGCACAGTGTGTCCTTAACCCTTCTGCTGTATTATCTGGTACTGTCTGAATATGACGGCAGCTTTGATGCTCTGACCAGGCTTTATAATCGCGCGGCCTTTGCAAAGGCGGCGAAAAAGCTGGACGGCAAAAAACTGTATTCAGTTGTAGTTTTAGATATCGATAACTTTAAAGAGATTAACGATGCATACGGACATGATTATGGGGATAGTGTGTTAAAAAGTATCGCATCAGTTATCAGTGAATCCTTTAACGACTCTTGCAGATCTTATCGTGTCGGCGGAGATGAATTTTATATTATCAGACGATCAGCCAATCAGATGGAATTGGATCAGCAGATTAAAACTATGATATGCAGGCTGGCACAAGAACGTGAAAATGACAGACGGCTGCCGACTGTCTCGTACGGATACAGCATCTGCAAAGGCGAAGCAAAGATTGGCTTTCAGCAAGTGCTTATAGAAGCGGATATGCAGATGTATCGCTTTAAAGAAGTCCACAAGGATTTACCAAAGAAGTCCCCTCAAGCTAAAAGTGCCAGAGTTTTATAGGGTCACGCTTCCGCCATGCCGCACTTCTGCCACTTCCACGGACAGTGGCAGTCCCTTCACCTTGAAAGTATGGGCAGGAACATTTAGAATTCAATTGTTCCAGTCGGCAAAATAGTTCCCCTGGATCGGAAAGATGAACAGTCTTTTATTTATGATGAAAAAAGATAAGTACGGTATAAGGTAGGTGCAGGGGAATTTTATGGAAATAGTAATGAATTTGCTGATGATGCTGGGCGGAGTCGCTGTATTCATGTTCGGCATGAAGCAGATGAGCTCAGGTCTGGAACGTAGTGCCGGTGCAAAAGTAAGAAATCTCTTCAGAAAATTCAACAAAAACGGAATCCTGAATTACGGAATCGGCATCGGCGCAACAATTTTAATGCAATCCTCGTCGGCATCCTCCATCATGACAGTGGGACTGGCTCATGCAGATATTGTTACAGTCAAGCAGGGCTCAGGTTTTATTCTAGGAGCAAAAGTCGGCACCACTCTCACCGCTTTTGTCTTTGCACTTTCCGGCGTCAGCAAAGGCAGCTTCAACATAAGTGCTGTATTTGCCTTTCTGGCCTTTGTGGGAGTCATGATTACCTTCACCAGCAGAAATGAAACACTCACCAGAATTGCACCCTTTCTGATCGGCTTCGGCATGTTGTTCATCGGTATGGAAGTGATGCAAACGGCAATCGGCGGACCTGATTCAGTACTCAGCACCGAGCTCTCCCGAATTTTCAAATATGACATAATGCAAAACCCTATCCTGCTAGTCTTGATCGGAACTATCTTTACTGCCATTATCCAGGCATCGGCAGCAGCAACGGGTGTCTTTATTGCTTTTCTGACCACCGGAATTATCCACAATCTGGATCAGGCCTTCTTCCTGGTAATGGGCGCCAATATCGGAACCTGTATCGATGCAATTATGGCTTCTATCGGCACTAATGCAAAGGGAAAACGAATCGCATTATTCCATGTTCTCAGCAGTGTCATCGGCTCATCAGCCTTTACCATTATTCTGGTTATTTTCAAAGTACCCATTGTCAGTTTTTTCGAAAGAATATTTCCCGGACAACCCCAGTTCAGTCTGGCAACTTATAACCTGCTCTACAACACCCTCTACACCTTAGTCCTGCTGCTGTTTCTTGATCCCTTGGTGGATTTAGTGACACGGCTGGTCAAGGATAAACAAGATGCACTGGAGGAATTACTATATATTGACGAACGTTTCCTGAAAACACCTGCTGTTGCCATTGAACAGTCCTTACTGGAATTAAATGACATGGCACTTCTGGCCAAGGAAAACATTGATCGCGCCATGGATTCACTCATCAACGAAGATATGAGTACAAGAAAGACCATCGACGATGTTGAACATCGCATTGACTTCCTGACAAATAAACTCACAAGCTTTTTTATCAAAATTTCATCAGTAACGAAAGCGCCTGAGGATGACAAGTTAATCGCAAGCTTGCATCACGTAACAAACGATATCGAAAGGCTGGGTGATTATGCTCTGCAGATTGCCAGAGAAACCAGCTATATGAAAAAATATGATGTGAAATTCTTAGATCAGACCAAAGAGGAATTTAAACTGATTTATCAAAACATATCTGAATTGTTCGACCTGGGCTTCGATGCTTTCTCCAGGCAGAGAACCGATAATTTTGAAAAGATTTCAGTACTCCATCAAAAGATCAGAGATCTGACAAAGTCTACCCGTGATGAGCATGTGACGCGCCTGAGTTCCGGTATGTACCCTGTTGAAGTCTCCAAGAGTATTTACTCTGTTCTTTTTTCATTACAAAGGATAGCAGACCATATTGTTAATATTGCTTTCTCAATTCGTTCAACCACCGGCAGCAAGAAAGAAGCCTTGCGAGCTATTGAAAGTGAGAAAAAGGAAAGCGAAGCCGGAGAACATGAGGTTTCCCTGGAATACACTATGAAATCATAAGCCCGCTCGGGTCCTCCCGGTGCAAGCTGAGGAGGACCCGAGACAGAGTCTTATGGAATACTTTTAAAATTTCTGCATCTCTTTTCTTCTTAATGCATAAATAAACTTTCCCTGCCAACTGAAAAGCTAGTCAAAACATGGATCTGCCTTTGTTTAAACCCGCCATCGTGATATACTGCAAAAAATTTTTATACAATGTTTGGAGGGTTAAAATGAAGAAGTTACTATCCTTGCTCCTGCTACTGCTGTTAATTCCGGCACTGGCTGCCTGTAGCGGCCCGGAAACAAATAAAGTTCCGGAGACAAGCCCGAGAGAAACTCAGCAAACAACAGAAGCTCCTCAAGCTGACAGCGATTTAGCCTATGTGCAGTCACATAAGAAAATGATAATCGGCTACACCGATTATGCACCCATGAACTATTTCGATGAAAGCGGCACTTTTACCGGTTTTGATACGGAGCTGGCACTGGCAGTTTGTGAAAAACTCGGTGTTGCAGCCGACTTTGTTGAAATTAACTGGGATACTAAGCAGGTGGAACTGGAAGCTAAGTCGATTGACTGCATCTGGAACGGCATGACTATTCTTCCCGAACTCTCAGAAGCCCTGGAAATCACCAGCCCTTATGTAAAAAATGCTCAGGTAGTCATTGTCAGGGAGGGCACTGTTTATGATGGTCCTGCTTCCCTGATCGGTAAGGAGGTCGCAGCTGAACAAGGCTCTGCCGGTGAAAAGGCGATTGCAGCAGATGATGCTCTGAAGCAGGCGAATCTAGTGCCCAAAACCCTGCAGACAGAAGCACTGATGGAAGTAAAGGCCGGGACTGTCGACGCCGCAGTGCTGGACTTAACTCTGGCTAAGACCATGACCGGCGCCGGCACAAACTACGAAGACATTGTCATTGTTGATCACCTGGCAGAGGAAAACTATGGCGTTGCCTTCCGCAAAGGCTCTGACCTTTGTACTGAGGTAAACAGGATTTTTGCTGAATTAATCGCCGACGGCACCATGAAGTCGTTGGCTGATAAATACGGATTGGAACTGGCAGATTAGCTGCTGCTGTGATCGAAATAATCAGGAAGGGCAAAGTTTATTTTCTTTGCCCTCTTCAAAATGTTTAGGAATGAAATATGAATCAGATTTCTGTTATTGTCAGCAGGCTGTCGGAGAGTTTTCTGCTTAATGCCAGACTCTTTGCCGCAACACTTATATTCGCACTGCCTTTAGGGCTGATCATCGCCTTCGGCTCCATGAGCCGCTTCCGTCCCCTGCGCAAGCTGGTGCGGATACTTGTCTGGATAGTCCGGGGAACACCCTTAATGCTGCAGCTCATGATTATCTTTTATGGACCCGGCCTGTTAAAAATGTCTTTTTCCTGGCCGGGAGGAGCCTCCGGCCGCTTCATGGCGGCAACTGTCGCCTTCGTGATCAACTATGCCTGTTATTTTTCGGAAATCTTCAGAGGCGGCATTGAGAGCATACCTCAGGGCCAGCAGGAAGCAGGCCTGGTCCTGGGCATGACCAGGAGTCAGATTTTTTTCAAGGTAACACTGCTGCAGGTAGTTAAGCGTATTCTTCCCCCCACCGGCAATGAGGTGATCACCTTAGTGAAAGATACCTCCCTGGCCCGCATCATCGCCAACAAGGAAATCATCATGATGGCCGGAGAATACAGCAGCAAGGGACTCATCTGGCCGCTCTTTGCTACGGGCATCTACTTCCTCGTTTTTGTGGGAATCCTGACCCTGCTCTTTGATTGGTTTGAACAGAAATTAAATTATTTCCCGGCCTGAAGGAGGGACTTTCATGGCGATTTTAGAAGTCAGAAATATTGAGAAATCTTTTGGCAGCCTGCCAGTCTTAAAAGACATAAATTTTTCCATGGAAAAGGGAGAATCAATTGCAATCATCGGTTCTTCCGGCAGCGGGAAAACCACCCTGCTGCGCTGCCTGAATTTTTTGGAAAAGCCTGATCAGGGTAGTATTATCGTTAATCATGAGCTGATCTTTGATGCCGGGGATCCTCAGACGCAAATGGAAAGTGAAATGCGGAAAAAACGTCTGCATTTCGGCTTGATTTTTCAAAACTTCAACCTCTTTCCCCAGTATACCGTGCTGAAGAATGTGACTTTAGCTGCAGAGTTGTTATCCTCAGAGCGCCTGGACTATAAGCAAAATAAAAAGAATATTCTCTCAGAAATACAGGAACGGGGCAAAATGCTGCTGGATCAGGTTGGTCTGATGGACAAGATCGACAATTATCCCCATCAGATATCCGGCGGCCAGCAGCAGAGAGTAGCCATAGCCCGTGCCCTGGCCCTGGAGCCCGATATCCTCTGCTTTGACGAGCCTACCTCAGCCCTGGACCCCGAGCTTACAGGTGAGGTACTCAAGGTCATCAAAAGCCTGGCCGAAGAGGATACAACAATGATTATCGTCACCCATGAGATGGACTTTGCCCGTGACGTGGCTGACCGGGTTCTCTTCATGGACGAAGGAATGATTGTTGAGCAGGGATCCCCTGAGGAAGTTTTTGCCGGTCCCCGAGAAGAGCGAACCAGGCAGTTCTTAGCCCGTTACCAAAAAGCTCAATTGTGATCTGCCGCCGGCATATGAAGCCGGCTTGACTTTGCATAAAAGCTTTATTAGAATGAATAAAATTAATCGAGAGGAGATCATACCGGATGTTTATTACTAACCAAGCCTGGTGGCTCTGGCGTCGTTGAGTAGGCTGGACAGATTCTGTACAGGCCTGCTATTCACTTTTGAATAAACGGAGCCTGTGCCGGTGTGATTTTTTGTTAGGACACTGCATAGAGGCAGTGTCTTTTTTATATTTTGCAACTCCCCTGACAGGCTTCAGACAAAACAATGAAAAAACTGTGAGGAGAAAAAGCAAATGAAAACTACACAAACACCAGCCGGGTATTTCGGATGTTACGGCGGACAATTTGTTCCCGAACCAGTTGCTGAAGAATTAAACCGCATCGCTGACTTTTATCATGAGCTGAAAGATGACGCTGCTTTTCAAGAGGAGCTCCAGGGCTATCTGAAAGATTATTCCGGTCGGGAAACGCCCCTCTACTTTGCTGATGCCCTGACGGAAAAACTGGGCGGAGCAAAAATATATCTGAAACGGGAAGACTTAAACCATCTGGGGGCACATAAGATAAACAATGCGCTGGGTCAGCTTCTGCTGGCAAAACGGATGGGCAAGACCCGTATCATAGCTGAAACCGGTGCAGGACAACACGGGGTGGCAACTGCCGCTGTCGCTGCCAAGTTCGGGATGGAGTGTGTCGTTTATATGGGAAAGAAAGATTACGATCGCCAGCAGCTAAATGTTTTCCGCATGGAATTAATGGGTGCAGAATGTGTGCCTGTCACAAAGGGGGGAGCCGGTTTATCCGATGCTGTTGATCAGGCCTTCCTTGACCTGGCGGAAAACCTGGATGATACCTATTATTTAGTGGGTTCCGCCGTCGGTCCCCACCCCTACCCGACCATAGTCCGTGATTTTCAGGCAGTTATCTCTGAAGAAATGCGGGCCCAGATTATAGAAAAAGAAGGGCGGCTGCCCGATGCTGTGATTGCCTGTGTCGGCGGCGGCTCAAACGCCATTGGTTCTTTTCACAATTTCGTGCCCGATGCAGCTGTGCGCTTAATCGGAGTAGAAGCAGCCGGCAAAGGTTTGGCCACAAATCTGAATGCTGCTTCCATCAGTCTGGGTGAGGTTACAAGCTATCAGGGAATGAAAAGTTACTTCACCACTGATGGCGCGGGAAATGTGCGGGAGACACATTCAATTTCTGCCGGTCTGGACTATCCCGGTGTTTCGCCTGAACACGCTATGTACCACGATAGCGGGCGGGCTGAATTTGTGGCAGCAACAGATCAGGAAGCACTTGATGCCTTTGCCTTACTCTCACAGACCGAAGGCATTATTCCGGCACTAGAATCTGCCCACGCACTTGCTTACGCAGCCAGGCTTGCCCCCGGCATGGACCGGGATCAAATCATCATCGTCAACTTATCGGGACGCGGGGATAAGGATGTGCCCCAGCTGATGAAGATGCTTTAGTTAAAACTACTAATTCGCCAGCAGATCACACAATCTATTTGACATCTGTAACAACTTGTGACATTCTTAGTAGCGTATTCAAGACTAATGCAACATCCTCACAAGTTTGCGGATCATTGTACTTTGATGGTTTCGATAATCATGTGAGTTTTTTTTGTTTTAATTGGGTACGAAAAAAATTTTTATGGAGGTACCCAATGAATAACGGTACAGTAAAATGGTTTAATTCAGAAAAGGGCTTCGGCTTTATTTCCAACGATGATGGCGGCGACGATGTATTTGTACATTTCTCAGCTATCCAGTCCGACGGTTTCAAGTCTTTGAACGAAGGCCAGAAGGTTTCCTTCGACATCGAAGCAGATCCAAAAGACAGCAGCAAGCTCAGAGCTGCAAATGTTGTTATTCTTTAATCAGACAGCAAAGAGATAAGAATAAACGGGACAGAGTCAAATCTGTCCCGTTTTTATTTGGACAAAATAAGTTCAATAGAGCATAATAACCTGTGGAGTAATTATTCTCCCCAGTTTTTTAACAGATTAGGAGGAAACTATGGATTCGCATCCAGAACCGGGCAGTTGTTGCCACAAATTGATTAACAATGGATGTAGAGCCCTGGTCTCGGACTAAACTTCACCGCGGGTTCTACCTTAAGGAGAGCCTGTTATGAAAGAAAAAATTCTCAGCCTGATTGAACAAGGCAAGTACTTTGATGCCAGAAACGAAATCTGCAATCTGAATGTAGTCGATGCCGCTCAGCTGTTCGAAGAAGTCGAGCAAAAGCACATCTTATTGGTGTTCAGAATTCTGCCTAAGGACTTTTCTTCTGAAGTCTTCTCTTACATGCCTTTTGATCTGCAAAAGCATGTTATTGACTCCCTGACAGATGAAGAAGCGATTCGGGTCCTGGACGATCTCTACCTTGACGACGCCGTCGATTTTCTGGAAGAAATGCCGGCAAATGTTGTTAAGAGAATCTTAAAAAATACCGATAGTGGTATGCGTGACCTCATCAATCAGTTTCTGGACTATCCGGCAGATTCCGCCGGCAGTCTGATGACGATCGAATATGTCGACCTGAAAAAAGAAATGACGGTGGCACAGGCACTGCAGTATATCAGGGAAATCGGCATAGATAAAAGAACTATCAATACCTGCTATGTCATGGATCAGAGCAGGATACTCGAAGGCAGTATTTCGCTGAGGCGGCTGATTCTAAGTGATGAATCAGCGGTCATTAAAGACCTCATGGACACTGACAGCCTTGCGATCAACACTCACGATGACCAGGAAGACGTCGCTGCTCTCTTTAGAAAATACGATTATTACGTTATGCCTGTAGTCGACAAGGAAAACCGGCTGGTAGGCATCATAACCGTAGATGACGTCCTGGACGTTATTGACCAGGAAGCCACGGAAGACATTCAGAGGATGGCAGCTATGCGGCCATCCGAAACGGAATATCTGAAAACCGGCAACTGGACCCTGGCCAGGCACAGGCTGCCCTGGCTGCTGGTTCTGATGATTTCAGCCACTTTCACCGGCGGAATTATTAGCAGATATGAGCATGCATTACAGGCGGCGATTGTTTTGACAGCCTTTATACCAATGCTCATGGACACAGGCGGAAACTCCGGCTCTCAATCTTCTTCCCTGATCATCAGAGGCCTGGCATTGGGGCAGATAACTAGCAGAGATATCTTTAAGGTAATCGGGAAAGAATTCGTAGTAGGCTCCTATTCCGGTGCCATACTGGCGGCGGTAAATTTTCTGAGAATCTATTATTTAGAAAAAGTAGAGCTTAATGTTGCCATAACTGTATCGATAACTTTGCTTGTCACGGTTATTTTAGCCAAGGTGGTCGGCGGCATCTTGCCCCTCCTGGCCAAAAAGCTGAAAATGGATCCGGCGGTCATGGCCGGTCCCCTGATTACGACGATTGTGGATGCCGTTGTTTTAATCGTGTATTTTAATTTGGCTTCACTCTTGCTCGGCATATAATACTTGGTCAAGGAGCTGCCTTATGCCTTTTAAAATTGTTCAAGAGGATATTACAAAGATGAAGGCAGATGCCATCGTCAATGCCGGGAACACGAGTCTGCAGATGGGCGGCGGTGTTTGCGGAGCTATCTTCAAAGCTGCCGGAGCCAGAAAGCTGCAGGCTGCCTGCGCCGGTCTGGCGCCGATCAGGACAGGTGAAGCGGTGATCACACCCGGCTTTAAGCTGGCAGCAAAATACATCATTCACACAGCCGGACCTGTCTATCAGCCTTTTAATAAAGAAGAAAGCAGAAGACTCCTCCGGGCAGCCTATAGCAATTCGCTGCAGACTGCAGTTGATCATGGCTGTGAAAGCATTGCCTTTCCTCTGATTTCCAGCGGCATCTACGGCTATCCCCCAGCTGAGGCTCTGCAGGTCGCAAGCACGGCAATTACAGAATTTCTCCGCGGCCATGAACTGGATGTGGCACTGGTGGTTCTGGACAAGTCCGCTTTGGAGCCCGGGAAAGAATTGCTGGATGCAGTCGCAGGCTATCTGGGAGACCACTACACAGAGACCTTTGCAGCCGTGCCCCTGGCAGAGCTTAAGCAAACAGAGGAAAGCTTTGTCGAAGTAAGGCAGCTGTCAGCTCCTGCCAAAACGATCGATGAGTTAATCGGCGACCTCGATGAGCCCTTTTCAGACTTCTTGCTGGGCCTGATTGACGCTAAGGGTATGACAGATGTTGAAGTCTATAAACGTGCCAATCTGGACCGCAAATTATTCTCCAAGATCAGAAGCAATAAAGACTATCGGCCGAGCAAGCGTACGGTCCTGTCTCTAGCCATCGCTCTGAGGCTGTCTCTGGAGGAAACCGACGACTTGCTGAAGCGGGCGGGCCTGGCGCTTTCGCACGCTGTTAAGTCTGATGTAATCGTCGAATACTTCATTATTAATCACAGATACGATATTTTCGAAATCAACGAGCTCCTTTTTAAATACGACCAGCCGCTGCTCGGATCCTGATCAGAAAGATGTCGCCCGCGGAGCGACCCTCTGACTCCGGGCAAACTCTATCCTTAAGCCAGACACAGCTTAAGGAGGATTTTAAAATGAAAAAAGGATTAACCGACTTAGTCTTTATTCTGGACAAAAGCGGATCTATGGCAGGTTTGGAAAGTGATACCATCGGTGGCTATAACTCAATGCTGGCTAAGCAGCAGGCCGCGGATGGCGAATGCCGTATCACCACGGTGCTCTTTGATCACACTTACGAGCTGCTCCACGACCGCAGCGACATTCACTCTGTCCGCCCCATCTCCGATCAGGAATATGTCGTCGGGGGCATGACTGCCTTGCTCGACGCGGTCGGATTAACTATCAGCAACATTGTCCGGGCTCAGAAAAAAATGTCAGAAGAGTGCCGGGCTGAAAAAGTCATGTTTGTCATCATCACCGACGGCTATGAGAACGCCAGCAAGGAGTACTCGGCCAGCAAAGTAAAAAAGATGATTGAAAGGCAGAAGACAGTATATGACTGGGAATTTGTTTTTCTGGGCGCTAACATTGACGCAGTAGAAACTGCCGGAAAGCTGGGCATTGCAGCCGACAGGGCAGTTGATTATCTCGCTGACAGCCAGGGTACGCAGTTAAGCTATCAGGCAATGTCTAATGCGGTTTTGACTTATCGTCAACTGGGAGCTATTGATGAATCATCTCTGGAAGCAATCCGTGCAGACACGAGAAATCGCGGCAGCAGGAGTTAGAAGCCAGCTGCAGGCAGAGCCCGGCAACAGTGTAAATTTCCAGTCGCTGCTAACCGGGCTCTGTATCTTTTGGAGCTTAGATCAAATTTTTGATATACTTCTTACAGCACAGGCAAGGCCAGCGAGAGTTCTGCAGCAGCTTCTGCGGATGGGCCCTGATGTTTGTAGGGTAAAAGGAAAAATTGCATGACTGAGGAAGATCCGGCTAAGAGAAAAAGCTTGCAAAAGCTTTTCAGGCGGCTGCTAAGCAGGGATAAATATTTTATCCGGCTGGCTGCTGCCAACAGTCCGGAGATCAAAAAGTACAACGAAAAGACCTTATCCACACTGTCTCTCCTGGGAGGCCTCCTCATGTTGCTGCCACTGCTGGCAGTCCCCTTCAGCGAGACAAAACGGGCAGCAGTCCCTGTGTATATCGTAATCGGAATATTATCATTCTTACTCTACCTGGTCTGCAGATGGGACAAGGTCAGAAAATACACAATCATCGGAATCTACGCCTTCTGCTCCATTTTTTTTGCCTTCGCTATCTATCTGAGCGTGATCCATACTCCCAATATGCGTGCGACGGTCCTGCTGGTAGCTTTTTGCATGGTGCCGATCAGCTTTATCGACCGGCCGCTGCGGATGAATGCATTTGTCGCTTTCTGGCTGATAATTCATTCCCTGCTGGCCTTTAAGCTGAAACCGCAATACGCTCTGGACGATTCGATCAACTCGATCAGTTTTGCTCTCCTCAGCTGTTTTGTAGGTAACAGGATGATCTGGACCCGGGTGAAAAGCTATGAGACCCGGCGCCTGCTGACTATCCAGATGGAAACCGACGTGCTTACGGGCCTGAACAACCGCCGCAAACTTTTTGAGACCATGGTGGCTTTGGAAACGACAAATGCAGAAAAACCAAGTGGAGTCCTGATGATTGACATTGATCATTTCAAAGAATTTAATGACAACTACGGTCATGCGGCCGGCGACAAATGTCTGCGCGAATGCGGCCAGGTGTTTGCGGATTTTTCAGCTGCTTATGATATAAGCTTTTATCGTTATGGCGGTGAGGAGTTCGTAGCCATGGCCTACGGCTATGATCAGGAGCAGCTTTTTTCGCTGGCGGAAAAGATCAGGGCTGCTGTCGAGAAAGTAAAAATGGGCGAGCTTAATCCAACCATCAGTATCGGCGTGGCCTTTTCCGGCAACAGGGAAGTACGAAATTACGAAAATGTAATCGATCAGGCTGATAAAGCAGCCTATAAAGCCAAACATCTCGGGCGTAATAAAGTATACTTATCGCAATATGACCCCGACCTGTCTGCTGCCCCTCAGGTCAGGCACAGCCACTGATACGGCCCGGCTGCCCGATCACTGCAGCAAATGGAGGAATTATGAAAAATAAAAAGAAAATAGTCTTATTGATCATTATGTCGCTGGCAGTGATGCTGCTCTTGTCAGCCTGCATCCCCGGGGATGGCAAGCACACTGCACAGAAACCGGCCGGCTTTTTCTGGGGCGTCTGGCACGGCTGGATAGCTCCGATTTCTCTGATCGGCGGTATTTTCAATAAGAACCTGCATGTATATGAAGCCATGAATAAAGGCTGGTGGTATGACTTAGGTTTTTACATGGCCATCATCAGCGGTTTTGGCGGCCTGTCTTTCGCCCGCAAAAAAATCTACAGAAGCAGTATCCACAGCAAATGGGAGTAAGCCACCAGCCCCCTTTCTGTTCAAACTTCACAAATAAAAGTACGATATTTTGTATTTTCCATTGTAATAGCTGATTTCAGGTGTTAAGATTATATATACTGAATGTACAGTATTTTGTACATTGCTCGGTTTGATCACTTGCTTGCTCGCAGAGAGGAGGCTATATGAACAAAAACAAGCACCTGGAACAAAAGCTGCGGGAAAAGATCTCCCGGAAAGCGGATTTTGATTGCAGCAAGGTCACAGTGTGCGTGGATGACCACAATATCGCCCGGCTCACAGGCATGGTCGAAAGCTGGCAGAATGTTGTCGATCTCGGCTATTTAATCGCTAAAGAGAAGAAAATAAAAAATGTTGTTAACGACGTCAAGGCCAGGCGAGCAGCAGTTCCGGCCCAAGACTGGGAAAGCGGCCGCTTACAAGGTGAAAAGATCGGTGTCATTGCTTGTGTTGATGTCGTCATTGTCGGTGGCGGAGTAACAGGCTGCGGTATAGCCCGCGAGCTGGCCCGCTATGACTTGAACATTGCTCTGGTCGAAAAAGAAGCGGATGTCTCTGAAGGCAGCAGTAAAGCCAACAACGGTATGATTCACCCGGGTAATGCTGTTATGCCTTTCACCCTGAAAGCCAAAATGAACTTAGAGGGTAACAAACTATATACAAACTGGGCAGACGACCTGCATTTCAGCTTCAAGCGCACAGGTTCCCTTATCATTTCCTACTCCAGAAACGATTTAATGTCCTTGCTTCTGGCCTATATAGCCGGCAAAATCAATCGCGTACCGGGCATGCAGCTGCTTGGCGGCAAAAGCTGTATGGACAAAGATCCCAGTATAGAAAAGAAGCCCGGGCTAGGCTTATGGACACCTACTACCGCCTATGTTGACGGTTACGAAGTATGTATCGCCCTGGCGGAAAATGCTGCCGCCAACGGAGTCAGATTTTTTCTGGACACCACAGTCTGCGCTATACATATGGATCAGGGCCGGGTGACAGCTGTGGTCACAGATCAAGGAATCATCAACTGCCGCCTGGTCATTAACGCTGCGGGTGTTTATGCGGATGACGTCGCTCAGATGGCTGATGACAGATTTTTCACGATTCATCCCCGCAAAGGCAGTATTTTGATTCTGGACAAAAAAACCGCAGGTCCCCAGATCAATGTCGCTCTTTCTAGCAGGATAAAAAACAAGTACTCCAAGGGCGGGGGTGGTCTGCGCACAGTTTCCGGCAATCCTTTGTGGGGGCCCTCAGCACGGGAAGTACCTGATAAAGAAGACACTTCCGTCATTAGCGAAGATTTTGACTATGCTTACCAAATCGGCTCCTCTGTCTTTGAGCACGCAGACAGAAGCGATATTATCTCATATTTTTCCGGCATAAGAGCGCCGGATTACAAGGAAGATTTTGTGATTGAGGAATCCGCTGTCACCGACGGTCTCATCCATGCCGCTGCAATTCAGTCCCCCGGCCTGGCAGCAGCACCTGCTGTCGCCAGACGTGTTGTCAGTTTGACAAAATCTTTTTATGCCAGGACCGGCCGCCAACTTAAACTAAAGGACGATTTTGACCCGGTGCGAGAAAAGCCGCAGCGTTTTGCAGAATTATCACACGCGGAGCAGGAGCGGCTGATTAAAGAGAATCCGCAGTATGGCAACGTTATCTGCCGCTGCGAAACGATCACTGAAGGCGAAATCGTCGCCGCCTTACACAGTCCCCTGCCCTGCAGAACTGTCACCGGTGTCAAAAAAAGAACAAGGGCGAGCGCAGGCAGATGTCAGGGGGGCTTCTGCACTCCCAAAATAATGGAAATAATGGTCAGGGAATTGCAACTGGACATCACGGATATTACTTATAAAGGTGCCGGCTCCAATATTATTCTGCGAAAATCACGCGGGGATCTGGAGGAGAAGCAGCAATGAAGACGATCAAGTGCAATCTTCTGATTATAGGTGCAGGACCGGCAGGGCTGGCTGCAGCCATCGAAGCTGACAGACTTGGCATCAGGGATATTCTGCTTCTGGAAAGGAACGACGAGCTGGGCGGCATTCTGCAGCAGTGCATACACGACGGTTTCGGCTTGCAGCGTTTTAAGGAACAGCTGTCCGGTCCCGCTTATGCCCAGCGTTTTATTGATGAAATCAAACAGAGCAATGTCGAAATAAAGCTCCGGACCATGGTCATCGAACTGCATCAGGACAAAAGCTGCTATGCCATCAATAGTGAGGATGGCGTGCTCGAGATTCATCCTCAGGCGGTGATTTTGGCTATGGGCTGCCGCGAACGCACTAGAAATCAGGTTTTCATTCTGGGCGACCGCCCGGGTGGAATTATGACCGCCGGAACACTGCAGAGATACATGAATATAGAGGGCTTAATCCCCGGCCGGAAGGCTGTCATTCTGGGTTCGGGAGATATAGGCATGATCATGGCCCGCAGAATGAAGCTGGAAGGGATTGAGGTCGAAGGAGTCTATGAAATCATGCCCCGGCCGGGCGGTCTGCAGAGAAATGTCTTCCAGTGCCTGCAGGATTTCGATATTCCTCTGCACCTGTCCACCAGCGTCAAGAGTACTCACGGCAAGTATCATCTGGAAGGGGTCACCGTGGTGGCAGTCGATGAAAACCTGAAGCAGATAGCAGGGACAGAAAGATTCATAGCTTGCGACTTGCTGGTATTGTCGGTGGGTCTGATTCCGGAAAACGAACTTAGTGAAATGGCGCAAATACCGATATCTACAGTAACTAAAGGGCCCGTCGTAGATAATAACCTGATGACTCAGGTCGACGGCATTTTCGCAGCCGGCAATGTGACCAGTGTTTTTGATCTGGTGGATTATGTCTCCGCCAGCGGCGAAACTGCCGCCCGGGGTGCAGCTAATTACATCCGGGAGGAAAAACAGTCCGCAACAAGTATTGATGTGCTGGCAGGCAAAAATGTAACTTCGCTGATACCCATGAAATATAGAAAGAACGGGCAGGCTCTGGAGCTTTACTTTAGAAGCAAAAGCATAATAAGAGCTGCCAGCGTACACATCATGCAGCAGGGGCAGGAAATTTATAAAAGAAAATTTCAGATTGTCAGACCGGAAGAGATGATTAAATTGCAGCTGAAAGCAGACCTTGTGGCTGCAATCAACCCCCGGCAGGCGATCACGGTCGAAATCAGAGAAAATGGCAGGGTTTCAGATGAATAAAAGAGAGTTTACCTGTATAAGTTGTCCACTGGGTTGTCATCTGGAGCTGACCGAGAGCCAGGGATCAGATCTGCCTGAAGTCACAGGTAATCTGTGCCAGCGCGGCATTGACTTTGCCAGAGAAGAGTTCCGTGCACCCCGGCGTGTCCTGACTACTGTCGTCTCGATTAGCGGCAGCAACAGTTTACTGCCGGTGATTTCGGCAGGCCCTATCCCCAAAGAAAAGCTGCTGGCCTGTTTGGACTATTTGAAGAGAATTAAGGTTAAGACACCGGTAACTGCAGGAGATGTACTGGTTGAAAACATATTGGAAACTCAGGTCAGTATTGTAGCAGCAAAAACCGTTGAATAAAACTAAGCAAAGAAGGAGTTTTAAGATGAATAAAGATCAAATCATTGCCAGGCTGAAGGATTTCGTGGGTGCAGACAATGTCTTGCTTGATGAATCCAGCAGGAAACAAAAGGCTGTCGATCTCTACGCCTTGCGCCTGTATCAAAAGCATCTGGGCTGGCAGCCTGTAATGCCCATGCTGGTTATTCGGCCCGGAAATACCGGAGAGGTATCGGAAATACTGGCCTTTGCTAATGAAAACAAACTCAGGATCATTCCTTATGGCGGTGGTTCGGGCGTACTGGCAGGAGCAGAAACAATTTACGAGGATACCATTGTAATCGACCTGTCCCGGCTTAATACGATTCAGGATGTCCACGATCAGGACTTAAATATCACCTGCGGTGCCGGCACCCGCATTAAGGATCTGGAGGCCCGGGTCAACAGTCAGGGCTATGTTCTGGGGCATTACCCTCAATCGATGGACCAGGCTCAGATGGGCGGACTGGTCGCAACCAGATCGATCGGCCAGTTCTCGACGGGTTACGGGGGTATTGAGGATTTTCTGCTGGGACTGGAAGCAGTCTTGCCCAATGGCGAAGTCGTCAAAGTCAAAGCCAACCCGCGGACTGCCTGCGGCCCCGATCTGAAGCACGTTTTTCTGGGCTCGGAAGGAACTTTCGGCATTGTCACTGAAGTAACTGTAAAAGTTTTCCCCCAGCCGGAAAACAGATGGAAAGGATCCTATCGCGTCCGGACAATGGATGAGGGCCTGGAAATCATCCGTCTGGTCATGAGAACAGGCATTAAACCTTCAGTGATCAGGCTCCACGATTGGCTGGAATGCGAAAAGCCCTATGGTGCCTTTATGGAAGAGGGTGAATCTCTCTTAATCTTCTTAAGTGAAGGCAGAAAGGATGTCACTGATCTGCACGGGCAGATTATTGAAAAAATAGCTCTGGACAATGGAGGGATTGCCGCCGGACCCAAGCCTGTAGACATCTGGTTCACCCACAGAAACGATGCTGCCGATGAATATGAGCAATATGGGAGCCAGGGCATCATGGTCGATACCATCGAAGTGTCCGGCAACTGGTCGCAAATTGCAGATATCTATAACAAGACAGTAGAGCGGGTCTACTATGAAGTACCCGAAGTCCTGTTCTTTTCCGGCCATTCATCCCACAGCTATATGAACGGCACCAACATCTACTTCCAGCTGGGCGCTTTCCCGCCTCCCGATATTGCGGAAGCCAAAAGGGTTTATGACCAGGTTTGGGATATCACAATGGAAAGCACCCTGGAACATGGCGGTGCTATCGCTCATCATCATGGCATCGGCAAGCAGCGCGTCAAGTATTTACCGGGTGAACTGGGCAATGGCATTGACATTTTGCGCGCTGTCAAAGACGGTCTGGATCCGCAGGGAATTATGAATCCCGGAGCTCTGCTGGCAGAAAAATAGCTGGGGAAGGAAGACATGGGCTTGGAATATCTGCTTTGCTTAAAACAGGTACCGGACACCACGGACATCAGTTATGACCGGGAAAGCGGTTCTCTGATCAGAGAAAATGCCGGTTCTATTCCTAATCCTCACGATGAGGACGCACTGAGCGCCTGCCTGGATTTAAGAGCGCAAAAGGGTGGCAGCATCACCGCACTGAGCATGGGTCCCAGGCAGGCACGGGCCACACTGAGAAATGCACTTTCCCTGGGAGTTGATCGCGCCTATCAGCTGCGCGACAAGGCTTTTGCAGGAGCAGACGTCTATGTGACGGCTTATACACTGGCTCAGGCCATCCACAAGATCGGCAGACCCGACATCATTTTTTGCGGCAAGCAATCGATTGACGGCGATACCGGTCAGGTGGGGGCAGAATTAGCGGAACTGCTGGGTTATGCCCACATCTACTATGTAGTTGAAATCTGCCAGCTGGACGATGCTTTCATCGTTGTAAAAACGAAGCTGGGCAGAAAAATTCAAACTGTGAAGGTCACACTCCCCTGTGTTATTTGCACCGAAAGTGGTTTTTTTCCCAAAAAGATATCAAGTTTCCGGGACAAAATAGATGCACAAAACAAGCCCATCAAGCTGCTTACTCTGGCTGATCTGGAGGATAATAATCCCGGCCATTATGGCTATAAGGCCTCCCCGACTAAAGTAAGAAAGCTCTTTGTGCCCCGGGCGGACAGATTGTGCCGCCTGCTGAGCGGTGTCAGTCTGAGCCGCTTAAAACAAATAATCGCGGAGCTCTCAGAAGAAATCGACACTGCTGAAAAGCAAAGTCTGTTTGCAGATAGAATCATAGCGCCTGAGACGAGGCAGGATTTGCTGAAAGTCTGTGTTCTCCTGGAAGAGGGCGAACTGGTCGGACAAGAGATTATCGAATATATCAGCCAGTTCAGATCCGGGAAAAAGCTGCAAGTGGAAGCGGTGCTGCCTGCTAAGAAGCATTCCCATCCAGCTGCTGACGATAATTTGCTGGACAAGCTCTACATCTACCCTTGTAACAGCGAATATCTGACAACTGAGCACTACATCGCAGCTGTCAGTGACTACATGGAAAACAGCCGGATAAAACCGGACATCTTATTAGTCGGAGCCACAGCCCTGGGCAGGAGCTTTGCTCCCCGGATAGCGGCGAAGTTCCAAACAGGCCTCACCGCTGACTGCACTGATATCGACATCGATGATGACAAACTGCTCATCCAGATCAGGCCGGCTTTTCAGGAGGAATTACTGGCGCAGATTGTCACTCCTGTGCGCAGACCGCAGATGGCAAGCATCAGGCCCGGAGTCCTGGCCAGTGAAAATACTATTCCTGCCGCCTCCGGCAGGACAGAGGTAATTTACAGAAGCTTGCAGCTGCAAAACCCAAACCTGCAGGTTCTGGCCGAAGCAGCATCAGGTCAGGAGCAGGCAGGGTTCAAACAAGCAGACATCGTCGTAGTTGCAGGCAATGCAGTTTTAGAAGCAGGTGAATTGGCGGAAATCAGGAAAATAGCCGCCTCTTTAGCTGCCGAAGTGGCTGTCAGCAGACCCCTGGTTCAAGGCGGTCTGGCTCCCCATGAACTGCAGGTAGGCGTCAGCGGGGCCAGCCTGTCTAATAAAATAGCTGTGCTCATCGGCGTCTCCGGCAGCAATCAGACCCTGGCCGGACTGAAGAAGGTCAAAAAGATTATCGCCATTAATAAAGACGCCCAGGCCCGGATTTTTGATTATGCAGACATCGGCTTTGTTGCAGATTGGAAAGATCTGCTAAATATTAGAAAGGATCAGGATGTGTCGGAAAATGATGCATCCGAATATTAGTATGAGTGAGAAAAAAATCAAACTTGAAGATTTAACCTGGACCGGTAACAGCGAGTTAATGTATCAGGAAATAACCGACTCTCTGCCGCCCCTGTTCAAAGCAGCTGTCAAAAAGAAATTTGAGGTCTGGGTCAACCAAAACCAGGCCACTACCATCAGAGAATGGAATATAAAACACACTATCGAAAAGTACGCACCGGCGGAGTATGCGAAAAAACTGATGCCTATTTATGAAAAATATAAGAGCGAAGAGTAGCTGAAGAGAGATTTTTCAGACAAGTCAAGCTAAAAGAGAGGGGGTGGATGTATGCCAAGCGAAAGCTATATCATGTCGATTGATGTCGGCACCCAAAGCACACGGGCAGTAGTCTTAAATCCCGCCGGTCAGATTATTGCCAATGAAAGACTTATCAGCGAGCCGTATTATTCCTTGCAGCCGGGCTGGGCGGAAGTAAAAGCGGAAAGTGTATGGGAAAATGTGTGTCAGGTCACCCGGAGACTGGCAGATCAGATGGGTGAAGATATCCAGAAGATAAAGGCCTGCGGCGTAACAGCAAATCGTGATAACATCGTTGCTTTGGATGAGGATTCTAACTGCATCAGGGACTGGCTGACCTGGCTGGATAAAAGAACTACCGATCAGGCGATAGACGATTTAGTAAAAACATTTACACCGCCGGAAAAGATCATCTATCTGGCCAGGAAAAGTTTTTTCGATAGTGTCATCAGCAGATCCAAGTTTAACTGGTTCAAATACAATGAGGCGGAGACCCATCAGAGAGCCAAAAGATATTGCACCATGTCAGGTCTGCTGACACAGAAGTTAACGGGAAAATTCCATGACTCCGTCGGCATGCAGTCCGGCATTCTCCCCTTCGAAGCAAAGAAATTCAGATACTATGAGTGGGATTTCATTTACAAGATTCTGGGTGTCAGAAGAGAACAATTAGCTGACAAGCTCTTTCAGTCCGGAGAAATAATGGGTTACGTCACAGAGGAAGCGGCTGACGCCAGCGGGCTTCCCCGTGGTTTGCCCATCGTGGCGACAGGCGGCGACAAGCAATGTGAAGCTCTGGGCAGCGGTGCTTTATCCGAAAATGAAGCAGTCATCAGTTATGGCACCATGGCCGTTATTTCTCTAATCAGCAAAAAATACCTGCAATCCGGCAACTTGACTTTTTACACCTTTCCCAGCACGCTGCCGGAACACTGGAATCTTGAGTTTGACCTGTATACGGGTTATTGGCTGGTAAGCTGGTTCTGTAAACACTATGCGCTGGAGCAGGACTATCCCGAGTTTTTAAAACAGATGAACCGGGAAGCTGCAGACATTCCTCCAGGCTCCAACGGTGTCTTTGTCTACCCCTACTGGGCTTCGCAGCCTGAGCTTTACCCTTGCGCCCGCGGCAGTATTATCGGCCTTACCGACAGGCATCAGAAGGCGAATATTTTCCGTGCTTTGCTGGAAGGCGTCGCTTATTCTCTGAAAGACGGTCTGAACCTTCTGCAGAAGAACAGCAAAGAAAAAGTAAAAAAAATATACGTGGTGGGCGGCGGCAGCAATTCGGATGTGGCCATGCAAATAACGGCCGATGTTTTCAACATCCCCTGTATTCGCCTGAAGCATAAGGAAGTCTGCGCGATCGGAGCTGCAATTCCTGCGGGAGTTGCCGTCGGAATTTATGAGAATTTTGGGGAAGCCGTCAGCGCACTCGTTGAGGAAAAAGACGTCTTTGCACCCATCGAACAAAATGTTAAAGTTTATAACGATATATATGACAGCATCTACGATCAGCTTTACAAAAAGAATGAGCCTATCTTTCGTTTATTAAGAAAATACGAAAAATGATCTCTTAAGGACAGCTTGTGGAAAACAGATTATTATTTAACAAAAAAGGACTGATCACTATAAAGCTGGCCAAAGAGCTGCTTCAATACTCCCCGGGAGATCGTATTGACACCGTCGACTCCTATTCGAAAAGATTCCACTGCTCCCGCGGCATTATTCAGGAAGCTCTGGCTGTGATTGAAGCGGACCGGGCCATCCAAACCGAAAAACGTGGTTCGCTGGGCACTTTTCTGCAGGAAATAGACTACAAAAAGCTGATCAAGCTGGCCAACTGGGGCATTTTTACAGGTGCCTCGCCCCTCCCCTATACGCGAAGGGTCGAAGGCTTCGCCACAGCTATTTACCATGAAATGGAAAGTAAAGGAATTCCTTTTCATTTCGCCTATATGCAAGGTGCGAGAAATCGGGCAGCAGGAGTGTTGAACAATAAATACGTTTTCGCACTGATGTCGAAAACTTCAGCCCTGGACATAATCAGTGAACAGCCGGAGCTTTCCATACTGATGGAATTTGAAGATTTTACCTACACAGGCGGCTATGCACTTTTGTTTAAAGATGATGCTTACGCTGACAAGGATGTCATCCGGGTAGGCATCGATCGCAATTCTCCGGAACATGTCGACCTGATCTCGAAAATTTTCCATGGCAGGAAAGCGGAGTATGTCGAAGTCCAATACACCAGAATGATTCCCGAGATTCTCTCGGGCGGTATTGATGTGACTGTTTATAATAAGGATGTGCTTGCACTTCAGATCGTGTATGAAAATATAAAATTCAAAGATATCGAATTGTCCGCAAAAGATCTGGATGCAACCAGGACCGTTCTTTTGATTCATAAAGAAGATTACGGTATAGCTAATGTCCTGAACGAGATTATCAAAATTGACAGTGTCACGAAAATTATGAATGAGGTTGTTACCGGCAAAAGCATGCCGGTCTACTAACAGCTTGAACTATTAATGGCTTTAGTAAAAACAAGCTCCGAGAAGAGTAATAATAAATTGAGATGAGAATCAACAACTACATCAGCTCGACAGGCCTTTGTTCCCGCAGGAAGGCCGATGAATTAATCAGGGCAGGCAAGGTAACGATCAACGGCGTCGTGGCTGTACTGGGCGCGACTGTAAATCCGGCTGACCTTGTTGCTGTTGATGGCCAAACAGTGAAGCCGGTGAAAACTGACATTTACATTGCTCTAAACAAGCCCCGGGGAATCATTTCCACGACCGAACGGCAGGTCAAGGGCAATATCATTGATTTTGTCAATCATCCCGAGCGGATCTTCCCTGTCGGCAGGCTGGACAAGGATTCCGAGGGCTTAATCCTGCTCACGAATGACGGCAGCTGCGTTAACAAAATCCTGCGCAATGAGAATAAACATGAGAAGGAATACATTGTCACGGTAAACAAGCCGATCAGACCTGCTTTTCTTAAAGGCATGTCGGCCGGTGTGAGAATATATAATCCCGTCAGGAAGGAATATACCCTGACCAACCCGTCCAGAGTCATCCGGATAGATGACAGGACATTCAGGATTTTTCTGACCCAGGGGCTGAATCGTCAGATCCGCAGAATGTGCTCTCATTTTGGCTATCAGGTAGTTAAACTGCTCCGTGTCCGCATCCTGAACATTGAACTGAAAGACCTGCCTTCAGGCCAATGGCGGGATCTGACAGAAGAAGAGCTCAGGACCTTATTTGAACTTACCGGCTTGTAAAAGCCCGGCAGCAGACAGCAGGATTTCGTGCCCAGAAAGCAGTGTCCGGACACGAGTGCATCAAAACGTGCATCAAAACGTGCATCAAAACGTGCCTGGCACCAATTCATGCACAAGTTAAACTAGTGGTTGATGTAGTGGAGGAAGTCTGCATAGTAGGCTTCCGGGAAATGCTCGTAGTCTTCGTCGAGGGGCAGGTAGAAATAATAATCGTAGACATACTCCTGCCCCGGTACATCGTCGCTGAAAGTATCATTCCAGGTCGTGTCTACCAGCACCGGTTCACTGCCGTCACAGGGATAAATCATATTCCAGGCATGACTGGAAATGTCGTCTTCATTGCCATAGACATATGCCGCATTAATACCTGCGTACTGAGCTATCAGGGCGAAGCCTCTGGCATAGCCTGCGCATACGGCAGTATAGTCGGGGGCGGCCAGAGCATTGTAGGCCTCCTGGTAGGCATCATAATGTTCCAGATAGGTCAGACTTTCAGGGTCATAACCGATCGGCGCATAGGTAATTCTTCTGGCAATGAAATCATGAATCTTCTTTGCATAGGCCTTTTCGCCCTCAAAATCTGTAAAGCCGGCTACTGGAACAGGGTTATCCCTCAGGAATTCTACAGCGGCCACCCGCGCTGCCTGATCGTATGCCGGCTCCTTATACTCCAGCTTTATAGTCGCCAGATACTTAGCATTCAGCTCATCGAATTCAACATACATATCAATAATTTCGTATGCGCTGAACAGATAATAGGACATGGCAGTTTCGCAGGCTGCATACACTATGTCTTTTTCCAGGTCTTCATCACAATAAAAGTCTTCTCTGATATAAAAACTGAAGTCAAAATCATTATTTAAAAACTTGTGCAGGATATACTTCGTCACATCATTTTGTCTGACAAAGGTCGGCACCGCCTGATAGTTTAGCTCTCTTAACCCCAGCACATCCGGGTGCAGGGAGGGATCCTCTTCCCTGACCGGCGTAATTACATCTACCTGACTGGACACTGTAGTGCTTTGGGTCGTAAAGCTTGTGGAGACGCCGGGCTCAGTCGGCCGGGCAGTCGTTTCCGGCAGGACTGCTTCCCTGCTCTCACTGACGGTTGCCGCCGGTTCAGTCGGTGGCGGGTCGTCTGCAGCCCTGATCAGGATAAAGGTCAGCAGAGAATAAATGATCAGGGCCAGCAAGGCTGCACTCAAAATTATAATCAGCGGGATTAGCCACTTTTTTTCCTTCCGGCGGCAGAAAAAAAAGCTCAGACCGGAAATCCCGATAATTAAGAGCGCAATCAAAAGCAGTGCCAGACCTACAGGCATCAAGAGTCCTCCGGATCAGAGTTTCATCGAAAGATCAGCACGTTTCATCGGCTCCGTCTCAAAAAATTCACGTGCCTGCTGATGCTGCAAGTTGCCGATCAGGCTGCTGGGAAAAGTGACCAGAAGCTGGTTGAATGATGAAACGTTGGCATTATAGAAACGGCGCGCTGCCTGCAGGTGGGCTTCAGCATCCTGAATTCCGTCCTGCAGCTTGCTGAACACTTCTGCTGCCCTGAGCTGTGGATATTGTTCCGCCACCAGCCTGATACGATCTGTCATCTCATCCATCTGCACCGCAGCTTTTTCCCGTTCAGCCATGCTCATACCTGTGCGCAGACTGACGATCCCGGTCAGTGTCTCCACTTCGTGGGCAGCGTACTGGCGGACTACTTCCAGCATTTTGGTCAGAGTATCGTAGCGCTTGGTCAGAGCCACATCGATACCGGATTCGCTTTCATCAATTTTCACAGCCATACGACGAAAGCGGTTGCCCGTCGAGATGGCCCAGATGATCAAGAGCAGCAGGACTGCCGCCGCAACAATTAAGACGATTTCGATTGTTCCCATTTTTTCCCTCTTTCTTACTGATCTTCAGCCTGCACAAGCCTGCTCAGGCCGCAGCCGCCGGCCGGCATTTTTTAATAAATATTCTCATTCAGCAGGAGCAGGTCGACGATGTCGGTCACATACTTGATTTCACTGCGAAACCGGTTCCGAATGTTATCAAGGGAGTCCAGTCTGACCCGGTTTAACTCCAGAGAATCATGTCTGCTGTCAATAGCAATGTGCACCTGGCTGCCTTCAAAACATAGAGAAGTCGGGGCAGCAGCCAGTTCACCGGCCTGCATAATGTACTCCATAAAATGCGGAGTTAAGACATAGAATACTGTATGACCATCCTGGCTGCTGATCTGGTACTTTTTGTTAAAAGCTGCGTTTTCCGTCTCAATATCCGACTTGGGTCTGAACAGCTGACTACGGCTTTTTTCTCTCACCAGCAGTCTGGCCGGAAGTTGTTTACCAAAATCGCAGATCATCCATTGACCCTGGAAAACAGTCACATAATGGGTGGACGTCGAGCCATCTGCGTCGATGTCAGTTTCTTCCCGCTCCAGATGAATATCTGAGTACAGGATATTCAGGCCACGATACTTGCCCCGCACGAAATCACTGCCGGAATATCTGTCCCAATTGTCGACCAGCTTAGAAGCTGAAATGATCCGCTCAGCTATCCCCTGGTCCGGCAAATATTCCTGCAAGTCAAAAATCTCCTGTAAAACCGGCAAGGTAATAGTTTGCCCCAGCAGTATTTTCAGTTTGCGGGAACGCGAGCTCAGGATCAGGCTGCTGCCGGTCCAGAGAAAAATCAGCAGACCGATGGCCGGCAGCAGCCAGGTCCAATTTCCCGTGGAAGCCAGGCAGGCTACAAGCACAAAGCCTGCCCCAGGCAAGACTACTGCCAGAATCCTGCTCAGGCGAACAGTCTTTTTCAAGCCCTGCATCTGTCTGAGCAATTCCTTGTCACCGGTACTGGCGGAGCCTGCACTGTCTTGATTAAAAGTGTCTTTCAAAGTCAGCTCCTTCTACAACAATCTTTCTGCTAGTAATTTTTGTTATATAGTAACAGCAACAGCCTGTCAATAAATTGGCCAGCTCCAGTCCTTACTTGGCTGAATAAAGGCGGCCGGCCGTCTCTTCGATTATTCATTTAGCTGACGATAAGCTAAAATTGATAAATAGAGTTTACTCTGAAATAAAATTGCGAGGTTGATCTATGAATGGAAACAGGCCCACGGGACGTCAAAAAAGAACTGTCAGTGGCGGCGGCAACGCCCGCCGGCGTGGCAGCGGCCTCGGTACAGGGCCTGTCGGTTCCGGCAGCAGGCCGCCCGGATCAGGCTCATCCTGGGGCGGATCACCAGCACCCCAACGCGGTGGCGGTGGTTCATCCGGAGGCGGCTGCCTGTGGCTGCTGATGGGTTTTCTGCTGGGCCGGGGCTCGGGCGGCAGCAGGAACGGCACAAGAGGCCGGGGCTGTCTCTCCCGCCTTATTGTCTTCGTCGTGATCATCGCCCTGCTGATCTTCTTACTGCAGTTTTGCTCCGGCGGTGATGATCCCCTGCCCCCCGGCAATGGCGGCAGTTCCGGCACTTCCGATGAATATACGGAGCTGTTTTCCGGATTTTCAGGTTCGACCGCGTCTGCTGCGTCCTCTGATTTAGTTTACAGGCCGCATGAAGCGGATTACACAGTTTCACCTCTGGCCCGCGACAAGAAAACTCAGTTTGCCGGGACCGGCGAAGAAGTTTTCACCATCATGGTTTTCATGTGCGGTTCAGATCTGGAGTCCCGGTCCGGACTTGCCTCCGACGATCTACAGGAAATGGCCCGGGCAAATCTGGGCAGCAATATCAATCTGATTGTGGAAACAGGCGGTGCCAAACAGTGGAAAAACAATATTGTCAACTCTCAGGGCAATCAGAGATATCAGATTGTTAACGGCGGTTTGCGGGTTCTCGACCGGAATCCGGGCAGAAAATCAATGGTGGAACCGGCAACTCTCGCTGATTTTATCCGCTATGGCAAAGCAGAGTTTCCGGCTGACCGCTATGCACTCATCTTCTGGGATCACGGCGGCGGTTCGCTCAGCGGTTTCGGCTACGATGAGTACTACCCCGGAGACAGCATGACCCTGGACGAGATCGAGCAGGCACTGCAGCTGGCCGGCTGTGATTTCGACTTTATCGGCTTTGATGCTTGTCTGATGGCATCATTGGAAACTGCCCTCGTCGCTGAAAAATATGCCGATTATTTGATCGCCTCCGAGGCTGTAGAGCCCGGTACGGGCTGGTATTACACCAGCTGGCTGACAGAATTAGCGGCTGATACGGGCATGTCAACTGTGGAGATCGGCAAGAACATCATCGATTCCTATGTAGCAAAGGTCGAGCAGGAGGGTTTAAGCACCCCCGCAACCCTCTCACTGATAGACCTCTCTGAGCTGGCCGGCAGCCTGCCCGAAGCCTTTAGCCGTTTCTCCGCGGGAACCAGTGACTTGATTGCCGGCAACAGCTACAATCATGTAGCCGACGCCCGCAGCAGGAGCCGGGACTTTTCCACCCAGCAAAAAATCAATCAGATAGACCTGATCCACTTTGCAGAAAACCTGGCCACCAATGAAGCAGGAGAACTGGCCGGGATCCTGCGCAGCAGTATCAAATACAACCGCAATTCAAGGAATATAACTCACGCCAACGGAATCTCGATTTACTTCCCCTATAGCTCGCTCGCCCACGTCAGCACTGCCCTTAACACTTATGAAAAGATCGGCATGGACGCATCCTACAGTGACTGTATCCGTAACTTTGCCAGTATGAGTGCCGGCGGTGCCGTTGCTGCCGGCGGCAGCTCCGGTCCTCTCGGCAGCCTGACGGGCAATTCCTCCGGGTCGCTCTTCGGCTCCCTCTTCGGGGTGGACATGGCTGCAGGTTCTTCAGGCGGCAGCTCATCTTCGCTGGTCTCAGAGCTGATCGGTGCCTTTCTGGGCTCCAGCAAGAGGCAAATCGTGACCCGCGACCCTGACAGCAGCTGGATTAAGGAAGAACTGCTCGAGGATAAGCTGGAATATTTCAGCGAATACTCCGGTGCTTTATACAATCTGCAACTGTCAACAAATAAGGCGGGCCAGCGAGTTCTGGCCCTCAGCGAGGAACAGTGGGAACTAGTGCGGATGCTGGAGCTTAACGTTTTTCTTGACGACGGTGAAGGCTATATCGACCTGGGTCTGGACAACGTTTTTGACTGGGACGCTGCCGGCAATCTGATTATGGAATATGACGAAAGCTGGCTCTCGCTTAACGGTCAGATCGTCAGCTATTACTTTATCAGTCAGGAGCAGCTCGATGATGAAGTAATTATCACGGGTTACGTTCCTGCCTCACTCAATGGCCAGCGGGTGAATATCATCCTGCGTTTCGATGACGCCCATCCCTACGGCTATGTTGCCGGTGCCCAGGTCAATTACGAAGATCTGTCACCTACCGTGATGAAGGGTCTGATCGAAATTGCCGAGGGCGACAGGATCGATTTCCTCTGTGACTTCTATAGCTATGACGGAGAGTATTCAGACAGCTATTATCTGGGCGACCGCATGATTGCCACCGGCGAATGGGTCATCGGCAATGCGCCGCTGGACAATTCACAGTTTCTGATGACCTACCGCATCACCGATATTTACGGTGCCTACTACTGGACTCCGGCCGTTAACTAGCAGCTGCCCTGAAAAAGCTGACCCATCCGAGCCTGACCTTACTACTTGTACAAAAACAAGTCAGGTCAGGCCTTTTTATATTCAATTTTGATAGTTTCCCCTTTTTTGGTTAATTGAAAACTGAAGTGCTAGTCAAATAATGAGATTTATAAAAAGCCCAT
>ENA-UOOK01001616-UOOK01001616.1-fermentation-metagenome-genome-assembly--contig:-NODE-1616-length-29412-cov-11.346561_pt1 | contig 29412 bp, 20 predicted proteins | sample MGYA00245777_ERZ724023 | MGnify/ENA primary metagenome ERZ724023 (study PRJEB28704, sample SAMN03018312) | fermentation metagenome | biome: anthropogenic terrestrial biome; feature: soil...
TCGCCTTCCTGAACTCTATATTGTTTTCCACCTGTTTCAATAATTGCGTACATAATTTACCTCCTCTTCCCAGTCTCGCCATTGCAGGTACTTATCGTTTTAAACCTGTTCCGCGCGGCTCTAACAGCTATTTATTCTATCAAACTATAAAATGTTTGTCAACTTAATTTTTTTGGGGAGTGAACAAAATGGTGATGGAGCCTGCGAAACTGCTATATTCGATATATTCCATCTATATTGGACAACTTTCCCATTTTTCCTGCAATAATCTCATCAGATAGAATATTGCCGTCCTGCTCAATAAATATTTTAATATCGTATTTTTTTTCAATTTCAGTAATAATGTCCATGCAGCTTTTGATTATTTTATTGTACAATATACATCCCACATTTAAAATAACAGCTTCGGAAGATGTATTATACTTAATATTCTTTATTATTCCTTCAATTTTAATAAATATATATATTTTCGAGATGCTTCTGCCGCTGCCGCTGCAGTGTATGCATTCTTCGGTTATTAGATTGAAGAAGTTTTCCTTATTTTTCTTTCTCGTTATTTCCATAATATTAAGTTTTGTCATTCCGATAACATTTGTTTTTGTTTTATCATCCCTAAACAACGACTTGGCTTTAGCTGTTATAAGAGCAATACTTTCTTCCTTCCTAACATCAATGAAATCAATTAAAATTATTCCGCTTAAATTTCTAAGCTTAATCTGACGAGTAATTTCTTCAACCGCCTTAAGGTTGATAGCCAAAGCTGTTTCTTCCATATTTCGGCTTCCTGTATATTTTCCGCTGTTAACATCAATTACTGTCAATGCTTCCGTAACATCAATTATTATGGAGCCTCCGTTTTCAAGCTCAACTTTTCGGTCAAACAACATATTTATCTGGTTGTCGATATTGAAATTTTCAAAGACCCTTTGTGCCAGAATAATTTTAATATTTTGAAGCTCATCTCCCGGCAAGCCGGAAATCATATCAACAAATTTATCTTTTGTTACTTTATCTTCAACATAAATCTCTTCTACAGTTGAATCAATATAGTCCAAAAAAAGTCTTTCAATGAGAGAATTACTTTTATACAAAAGCTTCGGCGCATAGGAATATTTAAATTCCTGTTCAATCTGCATGTATATACAAGAAAGCATCTTATATTCCTTTTCTATTGCTTCCCTGGTACTTCCCTTTGCAAATGTTCTTATTATCATTCCATTTCCGTTTATCATTACACTTTTGCCTATTTCTTCAAGTCTTTTTCGCTCATTAGGCTCTTTAATTCTTTTGGAAAGATTAACATCCATGGTATTTGGGATAAATGCAATATATTTTCCTGTCAATGAAATGTCGGTTGTAACAGAAATATTCTTCTCACCCATAGGCTCTCTCACAACCTGAACCAACAGTTCATCCCCTGTTTTAAGCACCTTGTTAATATTTACAGCATCTTTTTTCCTAATATTTAATTCTTTTAAAAACTTGTCAGAAAGCAGGTCATCCAAAAACAAATATGCATTTTTATCAAGACCAATGTCAACAAAAGCAGCTTCCATGCCGGGAAGAATATTCATGACTCTTCCCTTGTAGATATTGCCTACAACATTTTGATTATTATTTAATTCAAAAAGGTAATCAATAAGTTTTCCGTCCCGTAAAAATGCCACATGATTAAAAAATACCGAATTACTTACCAAAACCTGCTTCATATTACCTCCTAAGACAATTGCACACCGCAGCGCAAGAACCGCTGTCCTGCCGTCCTCATTGTTACAATATTGGCTTCATTTCTTCATCCAGTGCATCTACTTTCATAATTGTGCAGTAATCAATTTCAAAACCTTTTTCATTTAAAAGCTTAATAAATTCTTCAACCTTCATGCTTCCTGTTTCTTGAGTTTTAAAAACAGCCATTATTTTAGTTTTATTGTTCATATTTTCAGCTTTTAAATAATGGAGCAGTTCATTGGTGTTTAATTCTTTGGTAATTAATTTACCTTTTTTGTTTTTTTTCTGCCTTTTATATGTTGCACCTTCAGTCAGCATTTCATCAAAATACTCATTAAGCTTATTTTCATCAATATCAGACTCGATATTTATTAGATACCGGGCATAGGCGCATCTATTCATAAGAGAATCCGCATTCTCAGAATATTCTGCTTTGATTATCTGCATTTCCTTTGGCATTACAGAGTTCATTTTTTCTGTAAATAACCCCGGCTCAATATTTTCATTAAGCTCTAATTCAAAATATTCACCGATACTTTCAATCCCCAATGACAATGGATATCCAAAGGAAGTTTTCATGTGGGGATTAAATCCTTCCGAATATTTGGCATTTATTCCGGCTCTTTTTACTGACCTTTGAATAAACCTTAATACATCCAAGTGGGAAATATATTTTAAATGACCGGTCTTGCTGTATTTACATATTATTTTGCACATGAGGGCAGGCACCTCCCAATAAATTATAGTTGACACCGCAGTTTGTGCATTTAAGTCTGCAGTCAGGAGTAGTTGCATAGCTTAGCGCTTTTTCATATTCGCTTATTAAATATTCCTTCTTCACACCTATATCTATAAAATCCCAAGGAAGAGTCTCTGTTAATTCTCTTTGTCTCAAAGCAAAAAAGTCAGGGTCGATATATGTTTCTTCAAATGCATCCATCCATTTTTCAAAGTCAAACATATCATACCATCCGTCAAACCGGCACCCGGTTTTCCATGCCTCTATCAAGGTTTTGGATAATCTTCTGTCTCCCCTTGCAAATACTGCTTCCAAATAACTCAATCTTGGTTCATGATAGCTGAATGATATCTTTTTATCTTTGATTTCTCTTTGTAATGCCTTTGCCTTGTCATAAAATTCATCCATATTATTTTGTGAAGCCCACTGAAACGGTGTAAAGGGTTTTGGTACAAAGCAGGCAGCACTTACATTTATTTTTAAATTACCCTTAATTTCTTCCTTCGGTCTGTGGAAAAATTTATCCTTTACTTTGTAAGAGAGCTCTTTGATTCCTAATACATCTTCCATTGTTTCACCGGGGAGCCCTATCATGAAATACAATTTAACAGTTGACCAACCTAAGTTAAAGGCTGTTTCTACAGGTCCTAAAATCTGCTCTTCTGTCAAATTTTTGTTTATAACATTTCTCATCCTTTGAGTCCCCGCTTCCGGTGCAAATGTAAGGCCGGATTTACGAACTTCCTGCAGCCTTTCAATAATATCAAAGGTCATTGAATCAAGCCTTAATGAGGGCAGAGAAATACTTATATTTTGAGCTTCATACATATCCAATAATTTTAAAGTCAAGTCGGGAAGGCATGAATAATCTCCCGAGCTTAGAGAAGTCAGTGATACTTCATCATGTCCGGTTGAACTAAGAAGACTTTCTGCTTGAGCAGCCAATGTATCAGCTTTCCTTTCCCGAACAGGTCTGTAAACCATCCCCGCTTGGCAAAAACGGCAGCCTCTCGTGCAGCCCCGGAATAATTCCAAAACTACGCGGTCATGAATCACATCAATGTAAGGCAAAATGCTTTTTTCAGGATAATAACTTTTGTCTAAATCCTTAATTATTCGCTTCCTTATTATTTCTTTGGCATTTGGATTTAACACTTTTCTTTCTTTGATTGTTCCATCGTCATTATATATTTCCTCATAAAATTGCGGAACATATATACCGTCCAGTGCTGCTGCCTTTTCAAGAAATCCGAGCTTATCAAAGCCGTTCTTCTTTTCTTCACTATACAGATTTAACAGTTCCGGCAATAGCTCTTCTGATTCACCTACAACAAATAAATCAATAATTTCATGCAGAGGCTCAGGATTATATGCACAGGGACCTCCTGCAATTACCAAGGGCATATCATTGCCTCTGTCCTTGGAGTTGATTGGCATACCGCCTAAATCAAGCATATTTAAAACATTTGTGTAGCTCATTTCATACTGAATGGTAAATCCCACGAAATCAAAGACTGTCAATTCATCCTTGCTTTCCAAACCATACAAAGGAATGTTGTTTTTTCGCATAACCTCTTCCATATCTGTCCAGGGTGCAAATACCCTTTCACACCAAACATTTTCCATGCTGTTCATTAAATGGTACAAAATATGCAGTCCCGTATGAGACATTCCCACTTCATAAATATCCGGAAATGCAAATGCAAATCTTATATTAATATCTTTATTCTTTACAACAGAGTTAAGCTCGCTTCCCACGTAACGAGCCGGCTTTTCAACTTTAAGAAGCTCTCTGTCAAGTTTTTTTATATCTATCATATAAAATTAATCCCTTCAAATTTCTTAAATTCTATGATATTTTAACATAATAAGCAATAGTTGACAACTTTTAATTATTATGCTCCGTTAATTAAAAAATAATAAAAATATCCGCTCTCGGTTTCGGCCACGAATAATTCTATTAGCTCATTCCGGCTAAAAATCCTGCAGCTTGCAAACTCGCTGCGCTCAAACAGTGCAAGCTGCTTAACGGATTTTTAACCTTCATTTGCTAAGAATTATTATCGTGTCCTGCAAATGTTCGCTTAATATTTTTATTTTTTTATAAGCAAATTGACAAAATTCTATAAAACATTTACATTGAAAAAGAAACAAAAGTATTGTAAAATTAATAAAATTAATTTAGTGAGGTTAATATGAATTACGAAGAAGCAATTGAATTTATACATTCAACATATAAATTTGGCTCAAGATTGGGTATGAGAAATATTACAAAGCTTATGGAATTATTAGGTAACCCGCAGAACTGCTTCAAAATTATACATGTGGCAGGAACAAACGGCAAGGGCTCAACCTGCAATTTAATTCATGATGTGCTTATGGAATCGGGCTACAAAACAGGTTTGTTCATAAGCCCCTACTTAGAGGAGTTCACGGAAAGAATACAAATTAATAAGCAGCAGATAGATAAAGACTCTTTGGCAAGGATTACAGAATTGGTAAAAGATAAAGTTAATATTATGATTTCTGAAGGATACGACCATCCCACTGAATTTGAGGTTGTAACTGCCATTGGCTTTAAATATTTTCAGGAGAAGAATATTGAGCTTTTAGTACTTGAGGTTGGATTGGGAGGAAGATTTGATGCAACCAATGTGGTGAAAAAACCATTAGTTTCTGTTATTACTTCCATAAGCTATGACCACATGGAGCAGCTTGGAGACACATTGGAAAAAATAGCCTTTGAAAAGGCAGGAATTATAAAAGAGGATTCATCTGTTGTAATCTATCCTCAAGCCCATAATATAACAAATGTCATAAAAGATGCAGCTAAAGAAAAGAGGGCTAAAGTCTATGAAGCTGATAAATATAATATTGAAAAGACAAAAGCTGATATTACAGGGCAAAGGTTTAAATATTTGAAAAGAGATGTTTTTGAGCTTCCGGAGCTAAAAATAAACTTATTGGGGGAGCATCAGCTTTTAAACGCATTGACTGCACTTTCAGCCTTGGAGCTTATAAAAAAACAAGGTTACAACATAAGTTCAAAAAGTATAGTAAATGGTTTTTCAAACTGCAAATTTCCCGGCAGGTTTGAGATATTAAACAGAAACCCTATGATTATTATTGACGGGGGGCATAATATTGACGGCATTCGCAGTTTTACAAACACTTTTAAGGAATATTTAAAGGACAATGCAACATTTTTCTTTGGTATTTTGAAAGATAAAAACCCTGAAGAAGCCTTGCAATTATTACTGCCTTTAGCAAAAGAAATTTACACTTTAACTCCCTTAAGCCCAAGAGCATTAAAAGCAGCGGAATTAGCTGAATTAATAAAAAAGCATTCAAATATAAAAGTTACCCCTTTGGAAAACTACGAGGATATAATTCCTGTGATTAAAAATGCAAGCAAAAATGAAATAATAGCCTTTTCAGGCTCATTATACATGATTGGAAATGTAAGGACACTGCTGAGAAATAACGGGTTTGCAAATAATATTAAATAGGATTTGTGCAATCACAAATCCTTCCTTTCAAAAATCTATCAGCCCCAAGCTGATTTTTAAGCAATCATCCACCTCTCCCATGAGGTTTTTGTCAAAACGTCCTATCTTTTCTTTAAGCCTTTTTTTATCTATTGTGCGGATTTGTTCAAGCAATACAACAGAGTCCTTAGGAAGGCTGAAATCCTCAGAACTTATTTCTATATGAGTAGGCAGCTTCGCCTTGTTAATCTGAGACGTGATAGCAGATACAATCACCGTAGGGCTGTATCTATTCCCAATATCATTTTGCACAACTAAAACCGGTCTTACCCCTCCTTGCTCAGAGCCAATTACAGGACTCAGATCGGCATAGTATACATCTCCCCTTTTAACAATCAAACTATTCACTTCCTAATAATTTAGTTTCATAGCTTAAAAAGTCCTCATAGTCCCCTTCTGAGTATTCTTCAGTAATGCTCTTGTTGATTTTACTCATTTCAAGGTAGCCTGCTTTCATCTTGTTTCTGATTTCAAGCTTCCTTTTTTCAATCAAATAAAACCTTATGGATTTTCTTATAAAGTCACTTCTGTTTGTTCCTTCTTCTTTTACTGCATTGTCCAATTCCCTCAATAAATTTTCAGGGATGGAAATCAGCACTTTTTTATTCTCCGCCAAGATACACACCTCGCAATTGCACAGTTATTTTATATTGTAACACAACAAGCACATAAGTTGTATGGTAACATTTGTATTATTCGTAAATAATTATTAATATTATTCCTCAATATTTATTATTTCATACCGTATAGCTTTTACCAATTTATCATTATTATAAATAAAAATTGTCTTTGGAAGCAGGTTTTCTTTGCTGAAATTTAAAACATGCTTGTATTCTCCATCCCAATAAATCAATTCTTCAGGAATATCTTCCAATACATCAAATTTTCCAAAATTAAAATCATGCATTAATGTCTCATTTAATTTAAAATTCTCAATCGTCACACTGCTTTCAGGAAATTTATCATTGTTTAATATACATCTGTTTCCTGAAACATACGCATAGTTCCATGCTTCATTTTCCGATTCTGTCCTGATGCTGTAATTTCCGTCCCTGCAAATAATATTTACCTTATAATCATTTTCTGTTTTATCCGTATATACCTTCATCAATGCTTCGCCTGTATAATTAACAGGCAGAATAAATGGATTATCTTCAGCGGTACAACCGCTTACAACTATCAATAAAACTAAGCACAAAACTGTTAACCTCATACCAAAACCTGCTTCCATCTTTATAATATGATTCACCCGGTATTTAAAAGGATGTGATTCCTTACTGCATTCGGAATGACACTTTGACTTTTTGGATATTAATTATAATATACAATATGATGGAATTATTAAATATATGCCATATCATTCAGCTACGCACTGCGCAACCGCAAGCTCCCCGGTATGAGATATGGAGATATGAATATTTTTAATATCAAGCTCCTCTGCTCTTTTTAATGCATTGCTTAATAAAACAACATAGGGTTTATCATTTTCATCCTTTAATATTTCAATGTGGCAGGGACCGAAATTGGAAAATCCCGTACCTAAACATTTGGCAACAGCTTCTTTTGCAGCAAACATTCCTGCAGCAGTTTGGGGATTAAATTTCCGTGTTTCTAAGTATTCCAATTCCCTGTTTGAATAGAGCTTTTCAAGGAACTTCATATTTTCCATATTCTTTTTTATTCTTTTAACTTCTGTAATATCTATTCCCGTACCTTTAATCATAATTTCTTCCCCCTCCTAATTACGGGGACATTCCTTCAAAGGCTATCCCTCATAGAATCTCCCGACTTTGAAGGTGTGTCCCCCCTAAGTACGGGGACATTCCTTCATGGACTGACCCCAACGAATTACTTACCATGAAGGTGTGTCCCCCCTCCTTTTATTAAATTTTAATTGACAAAGAGCTTTTTGTATATAATAATTATATTACATGTTTACTTGCAATACAATTCTTATTAATTACCATATTACAATAAAGGAGTAACAAATGAATAATGTAACTATAGTATCCCATCCGTTGATTCAGCACAAACTCACAATGCTGAGAGACAAAAATACACCCCCGAAAGATTTCAGAGAATTAGTAAGAGAAATTTCCATGCTCATGGCATACGAAGTAACAAGGAGCCTCCCCCTGAAAGATATTGATATAGAAACACCTATGTGCAAAACTACAGGCAAAACATTATCCGGGGAAGACATTGCAATTGTTCCTGTTTTGAGGGCAGGTCTCGGTATGGTGGACGGTATGTTGGATTTAATACCAAATGCCAAAATCGGCCACATTGGTTTGTATAGAAATGAAGAAACTCTTGAACCGGTTGAATACTACTGCAAGCTGCCAACAGATATTGAAAACAGAATAGTAATTATTACCGAGCCCATGCTGTCAACAGGAGGCTCAATGAACGGTGCATTGAATATGCTAAAGAAAAGAGGAGCCAAAAAAATCAAATCTATTCATTTGGTATGTGCTCCTGAAGGTTTGAAAAAAGTAACGGAAGCTCATCCGGATGTTGAAATCTACACTGCCGCCATTGATGAAAAATACGATGAAACAGGCTACATCGTACCCGGTTTAGGAGATGCAGGAGACAGATTATTCGGCACTAAGTGAAGATGCCCTAACCCCATTTTTCAGAGACCTGAATTGGGGACATTCCTCCTGCCAACAGAGACTTTCCCTAAATAGGGAGGTGTGTCCCCATACCTCTAATAAATGGTTGGTAGGTCATTCGCAACGAGCTCCAATTTTGTGCGACGTAAGGAGCAAACAAAATTGTACAGCGAGACTGCGTCAGAAGGAGTAACTATGAAGCATATTTTTATAATAAACCCTGTTGCAGGCAATGGTAAATTGCAAGAAACCTTAGAAAAAACTATACACCTTGAATTGAAAGACAGAAAAATTGATTATGAAGTATACATCACTAAATCTGAAGCTGATACAAGAAACTTTACAGAGTTAAAATGTAAAGAAAATGTACAAGCTGTTTTATATGCCTGCGGAGGAGATGGAACCCTGCATGAGGTAATAAATGCCGCATGCAGCTATAAGCATGTAAGTATCGGCGTAATACCGGTAGGCTCAGGTAATGATTTTATTAAGAATTTTAAGAATAACATTAATTTCAATGATATTAATTTGCAAACAGAAGGCGAAAATATAGAATTAGATTTAATTAAGGTTAACAATGAGTATGCTGCCACAGTGCTAAACATAGGCCTTGATGCTGATGTAGCCTTTAACATGAATAAATTTAAGAAAATTCCTTTCATACAAGGTCCCACAAGATACTATCTTTCCATATTATATTCTTTGTTTAACAAATTAGGAAAGCAAATTATAGTTGAAACAGAAAACGGTGTTATAAATGGCTCATTCTTAATAGGCGTCGTAGCTAACGGTCAATATTACGGAAGCGGTTACAAGTGTGCTCCAAAAGCAATGTTAAATGACGGAATTCTTGATTTATGCTTTGTAGAAAACATTTCAAGACTTAAAATACTGAGCTTAATCGCAAGTTATAAGAAGGGTGAGCACTTGGAAAATCCAAAAATAAGCAAATATGTTACTTATGATAAAATTAAACAAGCTAAAATTAAATTTGATGAACCAACTAATGTCTGCATGGATGGAGATAAATTTATTTACAATGAAGTTAATATATCAGCAGAAAAAAATGCCCTTAATTTTTGGCTTCCAAAAGGTGTACAATTACAATCTCAAAGTTTTGGAGACAATTATTCTTAAAAGTATAATCTTTTTACTAAAATATTGTTTTTCATTATTGAATTTACAACCACAGTGCCTATGAGGACAACTACTGCAAATTCGCCTGCTCCTACGTAAAATGCATTCAATAAAAACGGGGTGTTAAATAAATAAGTTAATTCTGCTCCTACCAATAAAGCGTTTGAAATTACAGGTCCCAAACTTGCTATAATCAGCGCTTTTTTATTTACGCCAAATAACCTTCTTATCTGCACTATGATGACTATTGCCAAAAATGTTGCAAGTGAACCTACTGCAATATCAATTATCCCCAAAGGGCTTGCAAGGTTTGCCAATATGCATCCCAATACTAATCCAAGACCGTATTTTGGCTCAATAAATGCAAACAAAACCAATACTTCTGATATTCTAAATTGTATCTGCTCGTAGCTCATCCATGCGAATGCATAGGTCAAAGCAGCATAAGCCGCTGCTATAAGAGCAGTGCGTGTTAAAAACCGATTGTTTCTTTTCATTAAAAAAACTCCTTTCGAACATGAATTCTATGGAGTCACTAAAAAACCTTGATTTTTTAAGTGGGTGCCAAGAAAACACTTATTTCTACCATCTGATTATATTACATTACTGTGTTTATTTCAACAATTATAAATGAAATTTCCATATTCTAATAATTGGTAATTATTGTACATAATATACCCTCGATATGTTGCCATGAACATATCAAGGGCTGAAATTCAGTATATCTACTTTGTACTGATTAAGTTTGAATGCACTAATAAATTCTTAATGGATTGAGCAGTTTCTGCATATGTCAAATTGGATTTTGGCGATATAATTGTTTCACTTGTTCCATTGAAAACGTGGGCTGATAGTGCTTCCTTTACACAGTTTTCTGCCCAACTGCTGACCTCATTAAAATCTGTATAGTTAAGATATCTGTCCTCATTACTTCCGGTAAGATTTGTAATTTGCATTGCCCTTTGGAGCATAGCCATGGCTTCTTCTCTTGTAATCTGCTGTGACGGTTTAAGTGTACCATCCGGATATCCATTGACTATTCCATATTCATTAGCAATCAAAATCGCTAAAGTACTTGCACCGGTATTGCTTATATCTGTGAATTTATTATGGAGTTCATCTCCCTTTCTATACAAACCTAATGCGCGAACAATATATTCTGCAAAATCTTCACGTGTTATAGCCATATCCGGTTCAAATGTCTCCGGATTATATATAATCAATTTAGATGCCATATCATTGACAGTCTTCTTTGACCAATGACCTTCCACTGATTTCACCGTTATTAGATTCCAAATTATCGAATAAGTAGAGTTTGTTAAGGAATTTATCTTAGCATACAATTTACCATCTTTTTCATAAACTGTTGTAGGTACATGGCTGTATGTCCCATCCGGATTGAATACTATACCTGTAGTAATTCTAATTGGATCAACTTCTTGTGGTATTTCTATTACTCTTTCTACATAGATGCTAAATTTGTTGATTGCTGTTTCTTTAGTTGAACCATCCGGTTTTGTTGTTTTTGCTGCAATTTCGAATCCTACCGGCGGATAAATCAACTCCGCTCCATTTGCATTTAACACTTCAATGTATTTAGCAATTACATCTTCGTCTATATTTGTAATTTTCACTTCAATCCTGATATCTTTAAGGTCCTTTTCATCAACTTTAAGAGCTTCAGCCACATTATAGATAGCAATTTCTTCAGCCGGAATAATATACTCTACATGGTTTTGTTTGACGATAATATCAAATGTGTTTTCCTCTAGTTTTTTGACTATATCTCCGGTCAGTTCTACTTTGGCAGTTTGGGAATCTGTATCTGTCACCGATACTTGAATTACATTTTCTATTCCGCTTGGATTATTCTTTACCGCTTCATCAATTTTACTTTCAATAATATGGTTATCTACTACTATTGTTACTGTTAATTTACCGTTTTCAGTTGTTTTAGTTTCTATTCCGGCATTATGTTCTTGTCCGTTGACAATTACCACAACTCTTTCCAGTATTGGCTGATGTGGTTTAGGAACTCCTCTGCCACTGCTTCTTCTAGTAATTGTTACTATTCCTTCCCCAAATCTGTCTTCATAGTTTAAGTTTTCAACTTTAATTTTTATAGTGTATTCTCCCGGGTTAGTGTATACCGGATTCGTTGTACTCCAATTCACCCCGCCATCTGTGCTGTATTTTACTGTGTCTCCTTCTATTATGTTTGTTATTATTATACTGTGGGCTTCACCGTTATATATACCTTCATAGTTTGTTATTTGTAGTTCTGCACCTGTTGCTTTTGTTATTTCAAAGTCACCCTTATTTACTGTTACAGTATAGTTTGAATTTGTTGTACATGCTGCATCTATGACTCCTGTGTAAATTCCTGCATTATTTTCAGAAGCATTTGTTCTGCTGTAGGCTACTGTTCCTAAATCATTTTCTCCAACTAAGCCTGCTATTGTTCCTGTAAATGTCGGATCTGTTTCTCCATATACTTTAGTTTTATTATCAACTGTTATGACTGCTGCTTTTTTAGTAATTGTTACTGTTCCTTCTCCAAGTCTATCTTCATAGTTTGGATTTTCTACCTTTACTTTTACAGTGTATTCTCCTGCATCAATGAATGCCGGATTTGTTGTACTCCAATTTTCTCCGCCATCTGTACTGTATTTTACTGTGTCTCCTTCTGTTATGTTTGTTACTGTTATAACGTGAGCTTCTCTATCATATATGTTGTTATAACTCGTGATATTTAAATCTTCTCCTGTTGCCTTTGTGATTGTCAACGTTCCTGCTGATAAATCGGTAACTGCATGCCAGCCACTGGTCGCTGCCACATCAAATGTTACTGTGTAAGTTCCTGCTGCCGTTGGAACTGTTTCTGACTTAGTATAAGTGGTTCCTCCACTGCCCTCATAGTAAATTGTTATGGCTCCGTCTGATTTGCCAGTTTTCGGTGTAATGGAAACGTCCGTTACATTTCCATATGTTTGCTCTAAATTGGCAATATTGTAGTCACCTGCAACAGGAATTAACGCAGCTGCAGTATAGTTCTGCCCTGTTTTGTTTTCTTGTACATTTGTATATGATTTATCAGCAGGGTCGAATGTATAGCCATCCTTGCTTGGAGTCACTATGCCGGACCAATTGCTTGATACCTTGAAGCTATAGTTTCCATATGCATCTGTTGTAACCGTCTTTACTGTTTTGTCAGTATAACTGATGGTAGCTCCTGCGACCCCTGCATTGCCTGAAATAGAATTTGCCCCTATAATATTAATGTTTACATTATGAGTATTTGAATATTTCTCATTTGAGTCTTTTATCCTATACGAAAATGAATCATTACCTTCTTGATTTATATCGTGAGTACTATATTCAAATTTATTATCTTCGGTAATTGTTACTCTACCTTTTTCCCCTTGCTCAAGGATTTCAAAAGCAAGATTCCAATTGGTACCATCAGTGCTTGACCCTGCCTCATGTGACCCTACTAACCGACCTTCAAGAATCTCACCTGCTTTAACAGTCCAACCCTGTATATCTGATACAACCCGGTTATTGTCAGTCATATTAACTGCAGTTCCATCATATGATCCTTTTGAATCTGTAACGGCAGTTCCACTTGCTTCGTTCAATTTGTAGTAATAAATTAAATTGCTATACTTATTGTGTGAGCCGTCTATCTCTCTGTACATCCAAGCTTGAATTTCAGCAGGTGTTAATGCGGTGTTCCAAAATTGAACTTCATCCATGAATCCATTGAAATCATGTTCAGTTGGGCCACCAATACTAATATTAGCATTTGTAGGTGCAGGCGTGTAATAATGCATGTCGTCTAAAGTCATTTCATAATACTTGGTTCCATTTGCATAAACTATTATACTTTTTTCTGACTTTGTAAGTGTAACATGAGTCCATCGGTTCATTGGAATCTTTGTGACAGTAGATGGCGGTATTCCATTATTCCAATCCCATGCCCATTGCCAACCACCATGGTTACCAAATTTATCAAATCCAAAATATAGATATCCTCCGTTATCATTAGATTTTATATATCTAAACCATACCCCCAATGAACCATCATTTTCGCTGTACTGGCGATATAATGTTTGAGAAGATTCTTCATTTTTCGGTAAAATCCACATAGATATAGTGAAATTTGAATTACCGCCTATCTTTGTATTATCGTCAAAATCTACATTGATCCTGCTTTTATAAAAATTTAGCGCATTGCCAAATCCGGCAACCGGTTCTGCCACTGTCCATTTGGCATAAAGGGTCATATCAGCCGTAACCGTATCGGTTGCAAATTCCCATTTATTAATGAACTTGTCTTCTTTGTACCAGCCATCAAAGATGTATCCTTCTTTGAATATATTAACAGGCTCTGTCAGTTTTGTTCCGTAACTTTGTGTTATGGTATCAACCGGGGTGCCGCCGTCACTGTCGAAGGTAATAGTATATTTATTAGTTTCCCATTGGGCTGTATGGGTCTTGTTTTCTGCAGGCACTGTAGAAGGAAGTGCCGGTTGCCATCCTTTGAATGTGTGGCCTTCCTTGGTTGGATTAACAGGCACTGCTACTGCTGTACCGTAATCTTGAGTTATGGATTCTACAGGAGTACCTCCCGCACTGTCAAAGCTGATGTTATACTGATTTATTGTCCACCGGGCATACAGGGTATGATCTGAGTTATTGATGGTTGTGGTTGTTTCAACCTTTGTACCTCCGGTTAATGCTGTAAACCAGCCATTAAATGTATATCCTGTCCTTATAACTACTGCTAAATCTCCATAAGTGCCGGAATCATTAACAAACTTGCTGACCGGTGAAGGCGTTTCACCGCCGTTAGCATCAAAGCTCACGGTATAGAATGGAAAATATTCTATTGTATACCCTGCCGACTGGGCAGCATGGATAAAGTTCAAATTTGAATTATAGGCAGTTGCTATTTTTGTACCGGCAGTACCGGTGACAAATGCATTATTTCCTATAATCTGATTATTACTGCAATAATTTACAATGGCAGCCAGGGAAGAGCAGCCATAAAATGCACTATTGCCAATGCTTTCGACCGAAGAAGGTATTGTTATGGATTTTAGGGCAGAACAAGTATCAAAAGCATCATCTCCAATGATTTGGAGTTTTGAACCATCTTCAAATGTAACAGAATTTAGCTTAGTACAGTATCTAAATGCATCGTTTTTAATATTGGTGACTGAGCTCGGGATTGTTACTGATTCCAAATTGTAAAGGTAGAAAAACACATATGAGCCAATTGTTGTCATTCCGTTATTTATTACTACAGATTTTATATTTGGATAGTTTTTTAGGGGAGATTCCGTTTCATAATCTCCCATCGGTCCACTGCCTGTGATTGTAAGAGTTCCATTGGAATCAACAGTGCCTGTTACAGCAGCTTCGTTTCCTTCCGGTCCAAGATTATAGGTCTTACTAAGAATTTTAAAGTTTCTCGTAACAGAGCCTGAGTATATTCCAATAAAAGTAATAACTATCTCAGCAGTGCCCACCCAGATATTATCACGATACTGGACAGCATAGTCCCTGTCTTTTTCAAGTATAACATTCTCATATTCTACTATGGGCTCCGGAGTGATTATGTTACCTGTATAGATATAGCTTTCGTTAACTCCACTGATATTAACATTGCCATCTGTAATAGGAATATTATATTTAACCAAAGTAGCCTTTTGTTCAAGTTCCAACGAAACAGAAGGAATTTTTATTCCTATACCTCCTAAAAAATCAGTTATAATCCTGCCTTTGGGGATGGTACAACTCTCATCTGAATAAACGGATATTTTCGAATTGTATGTAAAATTATCCGGATCATATGTGGGACTGAATGCAAAGCCCTTGAATCCCGCTGGTAGTTTTAGTATGGAAGAGTCTGATTTTAGGTATACTGCATAATCATTGCTAATTGGAGTTTGAAGCGTAGCGTTTATGATAATACCACTGCTGTCACTTTGTGCATCAATTGCAGGCTTATTTTCACCACCTAAAGATACTGCCGCAATATTTGCATTTCCGTCAATGTGAATTATACTGCCATTTTCACTATAAACTCCACTGCCAATACCTGCACCGCCGGATAATCCAATTGCATTTATTGTACCGCCATTGATTATTATAGTACCTCCACCACCTTCATAGCCTCCTCCTATTCCTGCTCCGCCCACATTTCCCGTTGCATTAATAATTCCGCCGTTGATTGTAATCTCTATGACGGAGCTAAGTGCCCCGCCGCCTATGCCGGCTCCAAGTCTGCCGCCTGTTGCTGTAACTGTTCCATTATTAATTTCTATATTTACTCCAACGCAATTGTAGCCTCCTCCAATGCCTGCAGCGGATTCACCACCTGTTGCTGTAACCGTACCACCGTTAATATTAATTGTTCCTCCATCACCATCATAGCCACCACCTATGCCGGCAGCACCGACAGCACCGGTGGCATGGAGGGACCCCATCTCTTCTCCCCTTGATTGAGAGTAGATGGTTATACTGTTACCTCCGGAGACATGGATGCCCGCATTATTATCATTTCCACTAACCGTAAGGGATGAATTATTTCCAAGAATCAGATGGACATGACCACTTACAGTAATTGTGCCGGTTCTATTGATTGTGCCTTCCACGATATACCAGCCGCCATCAAGAGTGTTGGTATCCGGGGTGACTTTTATAACCGTATCGGCTCCTATGTACTTTGTCTCTCCATTTTCATCTATGTAAGAGTATTGTCCAACAGCCATAGGCTCTATACCCTCAACAATAGTTGCCGAAATAGCTCCTGCGGTTGTACCGGGGGACAATTTTACTTCCAATGGCTGTACAAACTCTGATTCTTCTACAATATCTTCACCAACCTCTTCAATCAGCTCAGTATTCTGGTCACTTAAATCTTCTGCCATTACCGGTGTCACGCCAACAAACAATTGCAAGAAAATTGATATAATCAATACAATAATAATCTGGTTTTTAATTGTTTTTAACATTTGTTTAAACCTCCCGATTTGTTCATAATAATCAATTTATTATTCTGAACAAGAAAACACTTTGCCGCTTTTGAGATAACCTTTTGATTTTCAACTATTCTATACAATGCCTATTTATTAATCAAATCCGAATTTACCAGAAGCCTGCGCACCATAACAACTGCCTCTGCTCTTGTTATGCTTTCTTGAGGGGCTATCTTGCCTGTGTCTCTTCCGCTAACAATACCTGTTTCTAGGCATTTTACAACTGAATCTTTTGCCCAATTTGAAATTTCATCATCATCGCTGAATGCTGTAAGAATTTCGCCTGCATCTAACATGTCCTCTTCTCCTAACTTTGTAATTGTCATGGCTCTTACTAAAATTGTCATAGCCTCCTGGCGAGTGATATTTCCATCGGGTTTAAATGTGCCGTCACCATAACCCTTAACTAAATTATATTGTGATATGGTTTTAATATCTTCAGTGTACCATTCACCGGATTTAACGTCAGAAAATTCTTCATTATATTCTTCTTCATACTCTTTTGAATATTCTTTTGCCCTAAGTCCCAATGCCCTCACCATAATTGCTGAAAACTCAGCCCTTGTTATACTTCGCTCCGGCTGGAATAAGCCCTCTCCCACTCCACTGATTATTAATCGAGAGGCCATGTCTTCCACTTCTTTTTTTGCCCAATGATTTTCTAAGTCCTTAAAGGCTTTCGGGCTGTAAATAACTGAGTAGACACTGTTATTTAGACTGTTAATTTTAGCATAGTGCTTGCCGTCTATTATGACTATAGCTGTAGGTACATGGAAGAATGTCCCGTCATCATTTAAGACAATGCCTGTTGAAATCTTATATGGATCTATGCCTTCAGGTATGGCAATCATTCTTTCTACATAAGCATTGAATCGGGAAAGCCTAACAGTCTTATCTCCACTTGTGCAGCTTATTTCAAACTCAACAGGCTTTACAACTATTTGATAATTGTTTTTGTTTGCAGTATCTTTCATAATTTTAACAGTTTCTGATGAAGGTTCGGAAACTTTTACGCTCACCTCTATGTCCTTCATATCCACCTGTTTTCCTAACTGGTCTGAAACCGCATCAATATCTATTTGAGAAACAGGAAGGGTATAAGTATACTGTTCAGTTTTTATTTCAAGAACTGACTCTTTATCTGCCATATTTTTAACCGTATGACCGTTTAATGTTCCGATTACTATATCTGAACCGACCCCAACAGGTATGGTAAAAACTGTTCCATTGCCTTTCAGTGACAGTTGCTCTTCCACTTTATTATCATCTAAAACAACGGTTGTTACTGTTTTATCACCTTCTTTAGTGCTGGTGGTTGTAGCGATTCTTTCAGACTTGCCGTTTACAAGTATTTCAAGTCCGGTATTTGCCGGTTTTTTACGTGGAGCTGAATCGCTATTGTCAGGTGGATTGGTTCCAAAATTAACTTCCGGTCTAATATCAATATTTACGGTATAAGTATTTGAATAACCGCCATAACGGTCTCTCACTCTATATGTAAAGGAATCATGACCTTCTTGATTCCTATCAAGGGTAATATATTCAAATGCGTTATCACCGGTAATTCTTGCTGTTCCCTTTTTTCCCTGGTCTACAATTTCAAAGTTCAGGTTCCAATTGTAACCATTGGAGCTGGTTCCAAGTTCGTATGATCCTACTAAGTAGCCATTAAGTATCTCACCGGCATACACTTTCCATCCTTGTACATCAGAATTAACCCAGTTACTGTCAGTAGTATTAACTGCAGTTCCATGGTTTGAGCCTTTTGAATCTGTAATTATATTTTCAGTACCTTGATTAAGCTTATAGTAATAAACTAAATTATTATATTTGGGATGTTTATTATCTATCTCCCTATACATCCATGATTTGATTTCAGCAGAGGTTAATGCAGTGTTCCAAAATTGTATTTCATCCATTCGTCCATTAAAAAATTGTTCATCTGCATTTGAACCACCAATACTAATACTGCCTCCTTCAGGTGCAATCGAAAAGAAATAATTCTCATTTAAAGTCATTTCAGAATACTTTGTCCCGTTAACATAAACTATGATACTTTTTCCTGACTTCGTAAACGCAATATGTGTCCACCGGTTCGTCGGTATCTTATCCACATAAGATGGCGGTATCCCATCATTCCAATCCCATACCCATTGCCAGCCATCAAAAGATTTATCAAATCCAAAATATATATATCCTTCATCTTCATCAAATTTTATATATCTTAACCATAATCCTAAAGAACTTCCCGTATTATTAAACTGCCTGTACAAAGATTGATAAGGAGAGCCTTGATCAGGAAAAATCCACATAGATATGGTGAAATTCGATTGACCTCCAATTTTAGTTTCATTATTTGATGGGACATGGATTCTGCTTTTTGAATTTTCAGAAAAATGAAGGGCATTTCCAAATCCGGCAACAGGTTTTATATCGGGTTTTTCATAATTATATACATCAAGGGTTATTCTGCTATTTTGAACATATCCGGGATTTATATTTATTAATGCCCCTTCCGGTTTCACTCTAATGTTTATGCTTTCTGTAGATTTTTCTACAAAAAATCCGGTTATCCCTCCACTATTGACTTCATGCTCTTGTCCATTGCAGTAGATTTTATTAACACTATTATGTTGAAAATTCTGTAATTCTAATCTTGTATATGTTAAATCTGTACCTTTGGCATCGCCGCGTTTAATTGTAAATGGGCTGCCACCGGCTTCCTTCCCGTTTCCTATATCTGCAGCACCGGCACTTCCGTTGGCAATAACTGTTACTGCTTCGTTTTTAATTATCACATTTCCCCCGCTTTTATAAGCTCCTGCACCGATGCCCGCACCGCCGGCACCTCCCGTAGCAGTGATTTTGCCTCCACTTAAGGTCACACTGCCACCGTAAGCATTAACTCCTCCTCCAATTCCCGCACCCGGGCCTTTGCTTGCAGCAATGACCGTACCGCCATTGATGATAATCTCTTCGCCATCGCCATTATGTCCTCCGCCGATGCCTGCTCCGCCACCAGGTCCGGATTCGGCTATAACTGTTCCGTTATTAATTGTCACTTTGCCGCCTTTGCCGTTAAACGAATAAGTATATCCTCCTCCGATGCCCGCACCTCTGTAGCCGCCTGTGGCTGTAACCCTTCCGCCGTTGATAACAATCTTTCCGCAATTTTCTTCGGCTCCTCCGCCGATACCTGCTGAGTATTGACCTCCTTTGGCATTGAGCAAGCCCATCTCATACCCATTTGATTGGGCGTAGATTGTCAAACTATTATTTCCTATGACCTTTATGTACTGTTTAACGGTAAGGGATGAACTATCCGCAAGAATTAGGTGAACATCTCCATTTACAGTAATTCCATCGTTTCGATTGACATCTCCTTTAACGATATACCAACCCTCATTAAGATCATAGGTGTTTGAGGTAACTTTAGTAACGTTTTTGTCCTCCGCATCCTTTATCACTCCATTTTCGTCTATGTAAGAGTAATCAATTGCATCAAGAGTTATTCTACTATTTTGAACATCTCCGGGCTTTATATTTATCTTTTTCCCTGCCGGTTCTATATCAAGACTTATACTTTCTGTTGATTTAGTTATAAATAAACCAGTCCTCCCTTCGCTATTAATTTGATATTCTTGTTTATTAACAATTATTTTATCTACATAATTAAACTTTAAATTTATTACTTCCAGTCTCAGATATGTTAAATCTGCACCTTCAGCATCTCCACGCCTAATAGCAGTTGTTCCGGTAGCCTTATTCCCATTTCCTATATCTGCAGAGCCATCTTTTCCTGTAGCAATAACTGTGGGATAGTTATTTATTATTATATTGCCACCGGTACCGTAATATCCTCCGCCTATGCCTGCACCATTGTGACCGCCTGTTGATACTACTGTTCCATTATTAATTGTCACATTGCTACCAACGCTGTCATATCCTCCCCCTATGCCTGCACCATTGTAGCCACCGGTTGCTGTGATATCGCCTCCGTTAATTGTTACACTAACCGGATTACCCGGATTATACTTATTCACGTATCCGCTACCTATGCCTGCACCATATTCACCACCAGTTGATATTACTGCCCCACTATTAATTATCACATTGCCGCCATTACCGTAATCTCCACTGCCAATACCTGCACCATGGTCACCGCCTTTGGCTATTACTTTTCCACTATTAATTGTCACATTGCCACCGGTGCCGAGACGTTCTCCGCCAATGCCTGCACAGTAGTTACCGCCTGTGGCATTGAGATAACCCATCTTATCACCATTTGACTGGCCATAGATTGTCAAACTATTATCTCCTGAAACATTAATACCTGCATCAAAACTGTCTCCTCCGACAGTAAGTGATGAGCTATCAAAAAGAATTAGATGTACATCTCCATTTACAGTAATTTTACCGTTCCTACTGACATCTCCTTCCACAATATACCAGCCATCATCAAGTGTTCCGGTATCCGGGGTGACTTTTATAACCGTATCGGTTCCTATGTACTTTGTCTCTCCATTTTCATCTAAGTAAGAGTATTGTCCAACAGCCATAGGCCCTACACCCTCAACAATAGTTGCCGAAATAGCTCCTGCGGTTGTACCGGGGGACAATTTTACTTCCAATGGCTGTACAAACTCTGATTCTTCTACAATATCTTCACCAACCTCTTCAATCAGCTCAGTATTCTGGTCACTTAAATCTTCTGCCATTACCGGTGTCACGCCAACGAGCAATTGCAAGAACATTGATATAATCAATACAATAATAATCTGCTTATGAATCTTTTTTAACATTTGCTTGCTACCTCCCAATATAGTTATAATAATCATGTTATAATTCCTGTACAATTATATAACCTCAACATTATAATCATTATATCGTTACATTATTCCTTCATTCAGTTACCCTTTTGCCATATCCAAATCTGCTGCATTCAAAAATAATCACTATTTTCAGGTCTCTTCCATAGGGAAGGGAAGTCGATATGTTACAATGCCTGCAAACCTTTTTATAAGAAGAGCTAAAGGGTGCATCATTTTTGCGACAGCACTTCCCTAGGCAGGGAAACATGTCCTCATTCACGCTGCAATCCTCATCAGGCATTTTTTTTATATTATCAGTTTCTATGGTATTCACCTCACCTCGAGAATAAATTTGTTTAGCAGCAGTGTATTGTTGTATATAATTATAAGCTACAGGCAGTTAACAAAACCGTGAACATAACAAAAAATTTGTAATATTTTATCGAATAATATATTTTTTATGAATATTCTGTAATATTTTGTAATTTTATCGCAAATTGCTTTAAATTTTCCCACCTTTATGTTAAGATTTAATAATTATACCAGTTATGAGGTAATGCGCATGCTTAATGTACCAAGTGTAAGACTTACTGTTCCTAAGTCCTTCGATGGAGAAATCCTTAGAGAAATTCTAATAGATACCATAATTAACAGCCCTAAAAAGCTTATATACATCCATGCCGGCGCCGGTCACGGCAAGACTACCTTTCTGTCACAAATTGCAAACTGTTCCGGAAACGCTGTCTGGCTCTCTTTAGACGGAGAAAACGATGTTTTTACATTCATAGACACATTGTGTGAGGCCGTAAAGTATACTTTTCCGGAATTTGACTTCTCCACAACGGAATACTTGCCATTTTACGAAAAAAGCAATTTCATCTCCATGCTTGCTGGTGCATTTATCTGCAGTATTGAAAATATCCCTGAAGATTTTGTTGTCATTATGGATGATCTGCATACCATTGAAGAAGAACAAGTCAAAAAATTTATCGTCTCTCTTATCAAGTATATTCCGAAAAACATTAAAGTTTGTTTGGGCAGCAGGGAAGCACCTTGTGAGGATTTGTTATCTTATAAAATAAAGGGCGAAATTACCGAACTGACCCAAAAGGAGTTAGCATTTACGAGAGAAGAGATTGCTGGTATCTTGGGTTTTGACGATCCAGCCATTTATGATACAACAGAGGGGTGGCCCTTAGCCATAGGCTCATTCAAGGTATTGTTGGAGAACGGTATATCCATTGGCGACATTACTTCTTACAGCCATGAAACCTTGTATGCCTACCTTTTCCGTGAATGTATAGCAAATTTGAACAGCGACATGGTAGATTTCCTTAAAAGTTCTGCCTGCTTTGACGAATTGGATGCACATATGTTAGATGATGTGTTGAATAAAAAAAATACGAAACTTATGTTAGAAAGCCTTGTAAACAGAAATATATTTACCATTAAAACGAGTAACGGATTATACCGCTACCACACGCTTTTTAAAAACAGTCTGCTGGAAAGGATGGATAATGTCCAAAGGTCATTGTTAAGGCAAAAAGCAGCCCGATATTATTTTGATCAAAAACAGTATTCAAGGGCAGGTAGATACGCCATGAATTCAAAGGATTACGAACTTTTAGAAAAGATAATCCTCGTATGCTACAGGGATTATTTAAAGGGCTGCAAATTCAATGAGCTTCGTATATGGTTCCAATCATTAGACAATACGGCAATTCAACTAAGTTCCGAAATTCTTGTTGCAATAGGGGCATTTAATTCCGTTATTGGAAATTTTGTAAAGGCTAATGAATATATTGATACGGCGCTGCCGCAAATCAGCAAAGATAATATGGAGCTTTATTTTGAAGCTATGATACATAAGGCAAGGGTATTGCGCAATTTCGTTTCATTTGAGGAATCAAACATGCTGCTTGATAAACTTATTGCCGAACTTAACAATCAGGATGTGGAACTATCATATGCAGTAGTTATCGAAAAATTGTACAACCTGTGCTGGAATTCCCGGATTAATGAAGCTTATGCACTTGCTCGTAATATGATAGAGCTCTGTGCCAAGTCCGGTAAAATTAAGGTCATGAATTGGTTTGAAAGATACCTTTGCACAATACATTTTTTTGCAGGCAGGATGAAGGATTGTATCTACTATTACGAAAAGTCTCTTGAAATTCCTGAGGATGAACTGAAATATTTGGGTATGCACAGTACCGGCATTTATGTGGCTAAAGCTTATCAGATGATGGGAGAAAGAAGCCGTTCCTTGTCCATACTCTCAGCTGAGCTGAAGCGGCTAAGGAATACGGGTAATTATGAAGAAATGTGGGCAGGTTACCTGCTTGCTGCTGAAATTTATTACCAGAACAGCTTCATTGATAAAATGAATGGTTTTGATGCTTCCTTTGGAACATGCATAAAGTATTTTACTTTAGCAGACGAGTATGCGCCCCTTTACCGTAAAACATATTTTCAGATGCAGTGGGCAAAACTACAGCGGCTTACTTATGGTCTCTTTTTTTCTGATACACATAATAAAAATCAGGTGCAGGAAATCTTTGAAAACTTAGATAATGCAGGAGCTTATTTGAAAAATGTAGTATTGGCCAGGCTTATGGGTTATTTTTCTGCCATATCCGATTTTCAAAGTGCAGTTAAATGTGCACAAATGTGCATAGCAGCAGGAGAGAACTCAGGCATGCTGCTTCATTCGTCTTTAGCGTACGGAATTCTTGCAAAAGCGGCAATAGATACAAATGACTATGAAAATTCTATAAGCCTTACAAGGCATTATCTTAAGCTTTGCTCTGACAATGGCCTTTATGAATATTTCAAACTTCGGAAGACTTATGACCCGGTACTTGAATTTGCCTATGACAATGGGATAGAACCTGAAATTACAAAACAGATGATGGAATTTGCCGGATACAAACCAAAGAAAACATATGTTGAAACATTGGGGGCTTTTACTGTTTACCGGGATAAAAAAAGGCAAAATATAATAAAATTCAGAACGAAAAAGGAACGGGAGCTTTTGGCTTTCTTGCTTGATGCAGGTGGTCAAGGGGCTACTAAAGAACAAATATATAACGCTATTTGGTGGGAGTCGGAATCTAAAAATATTAAAAACCTAATTGCGGTAAATTTGAGACATTTAAAAAATGATCTTAAATGCGCCGGCTTGGAGGAAGCAGTCTCCTATCGTGAAAACCGCTATTTTATCTGTCGGGATGATATTGTTTGCGATAGTGATCTTTTTGAAAGAATATATGAAGAATTTAAACTTCATAATACCAAGGAACAAGCAACAAAAATTATATCTCTATATAAAGGAGAGTACTTGTCAGATTTCGAAGCGCTTTGGGCTGTTGTGAAAAGTATCAAATACCGGGAAATTTATGAAGAGGCAGTAAAGTATTTAGAAAAAGGAGCCACATTTCCGTGACTCCTTGATTTTAATTTATAAAAATTTCACTTACAGTATAAGCGACTGACACCAAATCGAAGATTTGGGTCATCTGCTTATCTCTTGCTGAACTGTGAAGCTCTTCTTGCTTTTTTCAAACCGTATTTCTTTCTTTCCTTCATCCTTGAATCTCTTGTCAAGAATCCTGCCTTTTTAAGAAGCGGTCTTAATTCTTTATCTACCTGTAAAAGTGCTCTTGATATGCCATGTCTGATAGCTCCTGCCTGACCTGTATATCCGCCGCCTTTTACATTTACCAATACGTCATACTGACCCATTGTATCAGTAATCATCAAGGGCTCTCTAACTACAGTTCTTAAAGTTTCATATTTAATATAATCTTCTAAATTTCTTTCATTTATATTGATTTTCCCTGTTCCGGGAACTAATCTCACTCTTGCTATAGCTTTTTTTCTTCTGCCTGTTCCTCTGTACTGTGCTTCCATCATACTCCTCCTCTCCTACTAAAACTCGTATACTTGAGGTTTTTGAGCTTGATTGTTGTGCTCGGGACCTGCGTATACTTTTAATTTCTTTAACATTTTTCTTCCAAGGCTGTTCTTTGGAAGCATTCCCTTTACTGCCAAATAAACAGGCTGTGTTGGTTTACTCTGGAATAAATTCCTGTAAGGTACTTCCTTCAAACCGCCCGGATATAGAGAGTGGCGTCTGTATAATTTCTGATCTAATTTTTTTCCTGTCAATACAACCTTTTCTGCATTTACTATTATTACAAAGTCTCCTGTATCAACATGCGGTGTATATATTGCTTTATGTTTACCTCTTAAAAGTTTGGCAACTTCTGTTGCAAGTCTGCCTAAAGTCTTTCCTTCGGCATCTATGACATACCATGCCCTTTCAACTTCGTCAGGTTTAGCCAAGAAGCTTTTCATTTATTTTCCTCCTGTAATTCTACTGTGTAATTAATATTCTATTTAATTATCTATTCAAAAAACCTAACTCCGGGGCATTGGAACGGTTTTTCTCTACATATAATACCTATGATATTCTATACTATAAAATTTCGAATGTCAAGGATTTTTTCTTGCTATTTGTTCATAATTTACCTTTAACAAAAATAATCCTTCCTGTGTTGCTGTATGTCCGAGGATTGACCTGTCCTTGTCTGTAAGTGCCCTTTCAATGCAGGAAATATCCTTTAATCCTTTTCCTATGTCGATTAATGTTCCGGAAATTATTCTTACCATGTTGTACAGGAAGCCGCTGCCGTTAATATATATTTTAATAAAAGTTCCTTCTTTTAAAAGATTTGCGGCATAGACTGTTCTTTCGGTTGTTTTCGACTGGGAGCCGGAAGCCATAAAGCCTTTAAAATCATGAGTTCCCATAATTAATTTAAGCGCTTCTTCCATTTTATCTGTATTCAAGCTTTGGGGAACAAAGCATGAATACCTTGAATAAAACGGATTGGCAACAGAATCGTTATAAATTTGATACATGTATGTTTTATCGTGAGCATCAAATCTTGAATTAAAATCCTGTGAAACATCCACAGAATCCAATATCCTTATATCTGAAGGCAAATTAGCGTTGAGGGCAATTTTAATTTTTTCCTGGGGGATTTTTGTATCCGCCTTAAAATTTGCCACCTGTCCACAGGCGTGAACGCCGCTGTCAGTCCTTCCGGAGCCCGTTAAACCGACTTTTTGCTTCGTTACGACGTATATTGCGGTTTCAATCGTTTCTTGAATCGTAGCCCTGTTTAATTGTGTCTGCCAGCCATGGTATGACGTGCCGTCATAGGCAATTAATAATTTAATATTTCTTACCATATTTTAAATAGTATTATTGCCGCAAAATATATTGTGAATATACCGGCTGCAGCATAATCAACCTTTTTAATTTTCATTTGTCTCATTCTTGTTCTGTTTTCTCCCCCGCGGTAGCATCTTGCTTCCATTGCCATTGCCAATTCATCCGCACGTCTGAAGGCGCTTATGAAAAGAGGAACCAATAATGGGACTAAGTTTTTTGCCCTGCTGATGATGTTGCCGCTTTCAAAATCGGCACCTCTTGATTTCTGTGCCTTCATTATTTTTTCCGTTTCTTCCATTAGTGTGGGAATAAAACGAAGGGCAATTGTCATCATCATTGCCAATTCATGAGCAGGAAGACCGAGTCTTTTAAATGGATTGAGAAGACTTTCAATACCGTCCGTCAATATAATGGGTGATGTTGTCAATGTCAAAAGGGATGTTCCCATTATGAGAAGAGTAAGCCTTATTGCCATAAACCCTGCCTGTCTCAAGCCTTCTTCGGTAATTTTAATGAATCCCAATGTATAAATAACTCTTCCGGGCGTCATCAGGAGATTAATTATAAAAGTGATTGCTATTATGAACAATATGGGTCTTAAACCCTTGATAACAAATTTAACAGGCACTTTTGAAACAGTTATTGCAATCGCCAAAAATGCTATGACAATCAAATATCCTGTGAAGTTTTCAATTAAAAATAAGGATATTATAAATATGAATGTCATAATTATTTTAAGCCTTGGGTCAAGTTCGTGTACGGGAGAATCAACGGGATAATGCTGCCCTATTGTTAAATTCTTAAACATGTCTTCTCCTCACTTCCTTTAATATTTCATCCTTAGCTTCTTCAACCGTAAGTATGTCGGGTTTAATATTAAAGCCGCGATTCCTGAGTTCCTTCACAATAGAAGCTATTTGCGGAATTCCAAGACCGATTTTTTCCAATTCCTCTGCCTGTGAATATATTTCCTTGGGAGTACCCTGCATGTGTACTTTACCCTTGGACAATACAATAACTCTGTCTACAAATTTTGCAATATCCTCCATGCTGTGGGATACTAAGACAACAGTAACATTTGATTTATCATGCAGTTTTTTTATCTGCCCGAATATTTCATTTCTGCCGGATGGATCCAAACCCGCCGTAGGCTCATCCAAAATAAGATAATCCGGTTTCATAGCAAGTATTCCTGCAATTGCAACTCTTCTTTTTTGTCCTCCCGATAAATCAAAGGGGGATGCATCCTTTATTTTCTTATAGTTAAATCCTACCAATTCCAACGCTTCCTTAACCCTGAAGTCGATTTCTTCCTGAGGGAGATTTAAATTCATAGGTCCGAAGGCTACATCCTTTGCAACGGTTTCTTCAAAAAGCTGGTATTCGGGATATTGAAACACCAAACCCACTGTTTGACGTATTAATTTTAATTTTTTCTTATCTTCTCCCACAGTTGTTCCGTCAACTTCAATTTTCCCTTCAGCGGGAAGCTCAAGACCATTGAACAGCTGAATCAATGTGGACTTGCCGGAACCGGTATGTCCGATTATTCCCACAAATTCGCCCTTGTTGATTGTAATATTTATATCTTCCAGCGCCACTGTTCTGAATGGTGTTCCTTCACTGTATATATATTTAATATTTTCTGTTCTTATTGACATAATATGTCCACCAATTCCTTTACATCAATTATATCAGGCGGAAGCTTTATTCCTTCCTTAATAAGCTCCTGTGCTAATTCCGTCACCTGCGGAACATCCAAACCATATTTTTTAATTTCATCAACATTCCTGAAAACCTCTTTAGGTGTTCCGTCTAATTTAATATTTCCTTTATCCATAACTACGACCCTGTCGGCACGGACGGCTTCATCCATATAGTGGGTGATAAGAAGAATCGTCTTGCCTTTATCGTTAAGCTTTTTTAATGTTTCCATTACTTCCCTTCTGCCTGAAGGATCTAACATTGCAGTGGGTTCATCTAAAATTATGCAGTCTGAATTTAAAGCCAATATTCCCGCAATGGCAATTCTTTGCTTTTGACCTCCCGATAAAAGGTGAGGAGGTCTTTTCCTGTATTCATACATACCCACAGCATTTAAAGCATCATCGACTCTTTTTCTTATTTCCGCCGGAGCAACTCCTTGGTTTTCGGGACCGAAGGCTATGTCCTCCTCAACGATTGTGGCAACTAACTGATTATCCGGATTTTGAAATACCATCCCTGCGGTCTGTCTTATATCCCATAGCTTGGAATCATCCGAGGTATCCATTCCTTTTACGTAAACTTTACCTTCGGTCGGAAGTAAAATCGAATTAATTAATTTTGCTAAAGTTGATTTTCCTGAACCGTTATGCCCGATAATCGCTGTGAATTCTCCGTCCTTTATATTGAGCGAAACACCGTCCACGGCGTACTCGTCTTTATCATATTTAAATTTTACATTATCAATTTTTATTATGTATTCGTCCATTACACACCTGTTAATTCTATTTTCTGCGGTTAAGCCGCATTAAAATAATATCATCATTCACATTATTTTA
>ENA-UOOK01001617-UOOK01001617.1-fermentation-metagenome-genome-assembly--contig:-NODE-1617-length-29403-cov-9.531723_pt1 | contig 29403 bp, 20 predicted proteins | sample MGYA00245777_ERZ724023 | MGnify/ENA primary metagenome ERZ724023 (study PRJEB28704, sample SAMN03018312) | fermentation metagenome | biome: anthropogenic terrestrial biome; feature: soil; material...
ATTGGCTGGCGTGGTAGCTATCTTCTGGTCTTCGCGTACCGGGTCGGTTGAGCCCTTGATGGGGGCAACGCCCTTGCTAATCGGCTTTATCGCAGTGGTCATTGGCGGCATGAATTCGTTGGCCGGGTCAGTGGTTGGGGGATACATCTACGCGCTTATCGCTAACATTCTCTCGCTGACGCTTCCTACCGAGTTACTTTCGTACCGTGATGCGTTCATGTTTTTAATCGTTATCGCATTTCTGGTGCTTAAACCCGAGGGACTGATACGCGGCAACTACCAGGAGGAGCGTGTGGGATGAGTTCATCGAAAATTACTGCCTCTAAGCAGGGGGGCAAAATGCATTCTGCTGTAGCAACCCATAAATGCCTTGACTTTTCACATAAGTCTTCGACTGTGTTTTTGCTGGTTGCTATCCTCGTTATCATCGGCTTGTTTATCTGGTGGCTGAACATTCCGTTTATTGAGGACATATTTACCTCAGGAACTATTACTCTGATTATGGTTCTTGGTTTTCAGCTTTACATGGGCAACTCAGGCATCCTTAATTGGAGCTATGTTGGCTATATTGGCATTGGCGCCTTTGCTTCGGCGATTTTGTCAATGACACCGGCGATCAAAGCTATGCAGATTCCTACGATGTATCCGTTCCTGATCAATCTGCACTTGCCTTTCGCCTTAGCATTGGTGGCCGGCGCATTGGTAGCAATGATAGTAGCAGCATTAATCGCCTGGCCGTTGATGCGACTTTCTGATGCGTCTGGAGCAATCACGCAGTTTGCGCTTCTCATAGTTATCAATGTAATGCTGTCTCAGTGGGCGCAGGTAACCAACGGCCCGAGAACTTTCACGCTTGGCGGCACTCGTCAGACCACCTTGTGGGTAGCGCTGGGGGTGGCGATTCTTGTGATAACCGCAGTGTTTTACTTCAAGGAATCCTCCCTTGGTTTAAAACTGCGGGCAAGCCGTGATGATCGTCATGCGGCCCGCTCCAGCGGTATTAATTTTGTCGCAGTGCGTTATTTGGGGTATGTAGCGAGCGCATTTATCGGCGGCCTCGCCGGAGGACTGTATTCACACTATATATTGTCGATTACCGCCTCGTCATTTTATATGAGCCAACTCTTCCTATTGCTTTCCATGCTCGTAGTCGGTGGCTCGATGTCTGTCTCCGGAGCTTTCTTTGGAACGGTTTTTCTGACCTTGGTTCGCCAGGGGCTGCGGCAGGTTGAGCCAATCCTAACTAGAAGCGGCCTTGAGGCATCGGGTTCCACAGAAATCGTGGTTGCCATTCTGATGATTATATTTTTGATCTGGCGACCGGACGGAGTCACTGGCCAGGGAGAGCTGTCTCTGGCGAGTATCAAACGCAAATTTCCGATGGGTTCCAAAATAAAAAGCAATAGTTGAAAAGCTTAAGAGAAGGCCAGAATAGCTTAGAGGAAAGGCAGAAAAACTTAGAAGAAAGTCAGAAGGACTTAATAGAAGGACAGAAGACCTTACTTGAAGGCCAGATAAGGTTGGAAGAACGACAGACGAAACTGGAAGAACGACAGATGAAGCTGGAAGAACGACAGGGTAACTTAGAAGAGGAGATAAAAGATATCAAGAAGGATTTAAAAGCTGTAATCGATCAAACCGCTGATTTAACTGAATTTAGAGAAGAAGCAAATAAAAAGCTTGATTTTTTGATTGAAGACAACAGATCCATACATGAAATTTTAGGTGAACACGAAATTTCAATCAGAACTTTACGCAGAAGGCCTGTGGTTTAATAAAAGCCCTTTGAATTTGAGGATTTCCCAAATTCAAAGGGCTTTTATGTTAAGTTACAATATGCGTATAAACTTCTTCTTAACATATGAAAATGATATTGTATTATTCCCGATGTTATGATAATATTAATATCGATGATAATGATAATCATTATCGACGTGTTAATATAACGTTAATTATAAAGTTAAGGGGAGGTGAAATAATTATTATCTTAACGTTATGTTAAACCATTATGTTAAGGAGGAGATAATTTGATCAATAGAGCAGTTAAGCAAATATTGATATTTACATTGGTTTTCTCAATGATATTTACAGGTGTGATTCCTGGAATTGTAAATAATACGGTGAGAGCGGAAGAAACCGAAGCGGTATCCGATGAACAAGAGAAAAATATAATACCCGAGGAAGAAAAAACGGGAGAAGATACGTCTGAAAAAGAAGATGAAGTTAATCAGGAAGAAGAGAATAATTTGCCGGAAGAATCCGAAGAAGAAAATGCGGAACCTTCCGAGAAATTAACGGCAGACATTATAAATTTGAGCCTTGGAGGAAAAGGCTACAGCACAACTATGGCAGAAGCCGTGGAATACGCTCAGGATCAGGGAGTCCTTGTAGTTGCTGCTGCAGGAAATGAAGGAGAAGATGCTTCAAGATATTATCCCGCAGGACTTCCGGGAGTTTTAACTGCAGGTGCTGTGGACAGAAGCGGGAATATAGCAAGTTTCTCCAATATAGGCAGCAGAGTTGATATATTTGCTCCCGGGGTGGATATTGTATCCACATCTATAAAGGGAAGCGGAACAATGGGTAATGATGAAAAAGGATATTATGAAAAAGCAAATGGCACTTCTTTTTCTTCGCCATATACGGCAGGAGTGGCGGCAGTTTATAAGATCAAAAATCCCGATGCAGGTGCTGGTCAGATAATAGAAGTTATCAAGAATTCGGCCGTTCAAGGTAAAAAGTGTATAAAACTGAATATGTACAATGCTGTTGTTTTAGGGGAAAGTCATGAAAGCTACATACAGTTTCTTACTCCTAAGAAGGATAGCTATATATCGGATGTTGTAGAGATTAAGGCCCGAATTATAAAGAATTCCGACCAGATAGGGAAAGTAGGATTTTATTTGGATTCTGTCTCGGATAAAAATAAGATTGCCGAAATAGAAAATGACGGGAATAAAGAAATATATGAATACGAGTGGAATACAGAAAAAGTGGAAGAAGGCAAACATAATATAATAGCCGTTGTTTATGATACTGCCGGCGATATAAAAAATAAAGTGGAAACATCAATATATGTTATAAACGAAGTAAATTCCGGCTTGATATTGAAAGTAAAAGATCCAAGGGGAAATGTAGCTGTAAACGCACAAATACAGCTATATGATAAAAAAACCGAAGACGAAAAGGAAAGCTATGAGGAAATATGGGAAGGAACAACGGACGATCAAGGTCTGGTTCGTATACCGAATACTATAATAGACGATATGACTAAATATTATGTTCTTATAAATGGAGTATTTGATTTTGAAGGGTCCCCTGCGGGAAGTACTTTGTTTATTTACAGAAGAGAAGTGGAGGGGCCGAATACTGTTGAAATAAATGGGGAAGGCACTGTCCCAGTCAAATTCAATATAAACGACAAGAAAGGTGATACTATTTCCGAAGCACAGTATTATGCTACTGCAGTTGATGAAAACGGGTTAAAAATAGGAAGTACAAGTTCCTTAAATTCTAAGACATATAATTCCCCTACCATTTATATGGATAAGGGAAAATATGATTTGTTTGCATACAGCAAAACCGACAACGAGACATATTTCTTAAGTGAATTTGGAAAGAACATAGATAATTCGGACAAGGAACTGATATTTGACGGAAAGAAAACAGGGTCCGTTTCTTTGGATTTGAATTATCCTGAAAATATAGAAGTGGTAAACAGTTATCTGTATTTGTACAATAAGTATACTGAAGCCTCCATAGGAATATCCGCAGATGAAGAAATTGCAGGGAAGGATATATTGGTATCTGCGGGAGATTATAGCTATACAACTGAAATTGAGATAAAGGTTCCCGGCTATGATACCAATTGGGTTTATGTATTTGACAGCTTGGGAGATTCGAAGAATATAAAGGAAAATATGGATAATAAGATAACTCTCGGCGGAAATATTAAATTGGATGTTTATGAACTTGATAAGGATACCATGAAGAATTATGTTGAAGGAATAGGCGGAACTTTTAACGAATCCGATATTAAATATTCCGAAAGAGACGGAGTAAAGGTATACAAGATTCCGAGAGGTTATAACATGGAATATACGAAACACAGATTTACGGATGAAAATAATAACGGACTGGTGGCTATATATAAGGGAAGTCTCGGAGAAGATTCCGTAAATATATATGGAAATGTTCAGGCTTCAAGTTTGGAAGAAGTAAATCCGTATTATTGTATAACGAGGCTTTCGGACGGATATCAACCTTATAACATGGCATTTAATTTGTTCTATCAATATGCTTTCTGGTATATCGGAAATCCTGCCTTGACCGTAGGGGAATATGATGTTGATTTAATTCTTGAAAAAAACCCTCTGGCCGAAAACGGAATCAAAGGCCACATGATTCAGAATATATATGATGAAGATGTCAAGGTATTGAAGTTAAAAGACGAAAAGGGAAATGTCCTTAAGCCTTATACTTGGATATACAGGTTGGAAAAAGACGAGGAAGGCAATAGTTATTGGGAACAAAGCTACGGATTGTGGTGCGATAGGACCGGCAAGGATATTGGCGCCATAGTTATAGATTCCGGTACGAAACTTTCGGAAAAGAAAGACGGGAATATGGCGGTATTTTATTACACGGATGAAAAAACGGATAAGAATGTGTTTATATTTAGAACCTTTACGACTTTGGATGAATTGGAAAAGAACATGACTATAAATATAGAAGACCTTCAACTGGTCAGATTCAATCCGGTGGACAGCAAGGGCCACAAACTTGATGCTATGGATTTAAGCCAAAGTATAATAATCGAAAATGATAATTTAGCAATTCCTTTTAGCCATAACATAGATATGTTATATACGGACGGAATTTATATGGAACCGGGAGAATATGGGTTTAACGGCATATATATTACTCCAAAGGATAATGGGGGCAAATACAACTGTTATTATTTAATTAACACGGGTGTAGATATAACAAAGGATGGGAAAAACAATGAAGTAAAATTGGACGGATCAAATACCGCCAAGATAAACGTAGAAGTGGATAAAGGAAAATATGAAAGCATAAGAGGCATACAGCTTTTGCCATTTAACAAATATCAGTACAGCATCAGTGAGGCCCAGCTTCAAGGAAATGTATTCTATGTTTCTGCTGGAATTAAATATGATGATGTCAAATTGGTATACGTGTTAGGTGATCCTGAAGATTCTTCTTATCTTTGGAATTACTTTGTTGACAAGGATGATTGGAAGGGAAAAGAATTTAAAAAAGGTGAAGAATATACTTTGAATTATGGGGCCAAGCTCAATTCTTCAATCAAATTGAATAAGAATCTGATAAATACGGGAGACAGCATATCGGGGATATCGAGTATTACTGACCAGTACGGCAATAGAATAAGCCAAGTGGAAGTGACTTCAAATCCCTATTGGATAATGGATTCGGAGAATACGTCTGATTATAATCAAGTATATACTTATCTTCCGAACGGGAAGGTATCCATAGTACCATATCAGTTTAAAGATGATGTTTATGGAATTAATCATGATGACGACAGCTCATTTGAAATAAGGCATGTAAATCCTCATTTGAAGGTATATAAATTAACCGAAGGCAAAGAACAAACGGTACTTAATGAAGCTAAAGAAGAATATTACAACGGATTTAATGAAAGCACTAAAAACATGACACTCGGAGAATACAGGGCAGAATTATCATTAAGTACGGGGCCTGACGGAATTATTTCTACGGGAAGCAAAGACGGCTTGTTTACTATAGCTAAAAAGGAAATAACCCCTCCGACAGACGACGATGACGACAACGACAATAATGACGATAATGATAGTGGCAAAAAAGAAAGCAAGGACGGAAGTCCATCTAATACTCAAACAGCGGAGAATAAAGAAATTACATCTGATCAAACTTCGGTCGAATTGCTAAACGGCGAAATTAAGATGGAATTTGATAAGGGACTTTTAGGTGAGAAGGCTAAGGTATCGGCAAGCGTAATAGATGAGAAAAATGTATCTGTTCCTAAGGCACAAGATATGGAAAAATTGAGTTTGGCGGGAAAGATATACAAAATTGATTCCTCTGTTAATAAGTTTGACAATCATATTTCCCTAACTTTGAAATATGATAAGGAAAAAGTGAAGGATGTAAATAAATTGGGGATATATCGATATGATGAGAAGGATAAACAATGGATATATGCAGGCGGAAAGGTAAGCTCCGACGGAACAGGAATAACGGCCGAAATAGAGAACTTCGGCATATATGCGGTTATGGAATATGAGAAAACATTTAAAGATATACAAAATCATTGGGCTAAGGAAGATATAGAGATATTGGCATCCAAGCATATAGTGGAGGGAACAGGAGAGGATTTCCTTCCAAATGAGAAGATAACAAGAAAGGAATTTGCGGTATTGTTGTCAAGGGCACTTAGAGTTAAAGGTACGGATTTGGATAATAGCAAATTTACGGATGTTTCCTCAGATGAATGGTATGCACCTTATATAAACGGGGTATATGAAGCGGGGATAATAAAGGGTACGGAGGAAAATAAATTTGAACCTGACAAAGAGATAACGAGGGAACAAATGATAACAATGATAATGAGATGCTATAACAATCTTACAAATAGTGATTACAATGAGATGATGGCAACATCTCAACTGAGGTTTAAAGATGAGGAAACCATAAGTGAGTGGGCATATCAGGCGGCTGTAATAGGAAATTCTTTGGGGATTGTAAAAGGAAAAGAAGGAGAAGTGTTTGCTCCGAAGGATACTGCAACAACACGCGGGGACGGTTCTTCTGTGTTTTTAACACAGAAGAACCGTCCCTGCGTGTTTAAATTAATTTTTATTTAAATAAAAATTAATTCTTGAAATACCATTTCATAAGATATATAATATTTATGAAATGGTATTTCAAGAATTGGGGGTATAAAATGTTGATAAAAGAAATGATTTCTAAATTATCTCCTTCAGAGAAAAAAGTTGCGGAATATATAATGGCAAATCCGGAGGAATCGTTAAAGCTCAGTGTTGAACAACTGTCCAAGGCTTGCGGGACAAGCGGAGCCACCGTAGTAAGATTTTGCAAGACTATGGGTTTGAACAGTTTTCAAAATTTAAAGTTGAGGATTTGTTCCGATTTGAACAAGGAAAACGATCTATTTTATACTGATATAGTTCCTGACGAGAAAAAAGAAGTGATTGTAAAGAAAATCACCGATAACAACATAAAGGCAATAGTGGATACAAGTAACACAATCGACATGAATGAACTTGAAAAAGCTGTTGAAGCAATAAAAAAGGCGGATAGGATAGTTTTCTTCGGAGTCGGGGCTTCTTATATAGTTACAGAAGATGCGGCCCAGAAATTTTTAAGAATAGGCAAAAATTGTTTTTCACCTTCGGAAACTCAACTGGCGGCAGCCATAGTAGGTACTTTAAAGGAGAATGATTTGGTATTTGGAGTATCCTTTTCAGGAGAGACGGAAGAAGTTTTGGGGATATTAAATCTTGCAAGGAATAAGAATCTGAAAACAATATCTTTAACCCAGCTGGGTAAATCAAAAGTGGCAAATGCGGGAGATATAAAATTATTTACTGCGCCTTCCATTGAAGCTCCCCTCAGAAGTGCCGCCACATCTTCGAGGATGGCCCAACTCCATGTAATAGATATTTTGTTTATGTGCGTAGCTGCTTCGGATTTTGATGAAACAATTAATTCCCTTGAAAAAACGAAAGAATCTATCCGTTCCCTTAAGAATATGACATACAAAAAAATTAAATGAAGAGGGACGCTGAATAATAAAGATGTTTTGATATTAGGATTGGTTCAGAGAAAGATAAATATAATACGAAAGGTGATGATAAAGGAAAATAATAGCATTTAAAGAACTACGGGAAATTGTTTCTTAAAAAAAAGACAGGAGGGAGAAAATTTTGGAATTATCACTTATGCAGATTCTTTTAATAAGCTTATATGCTTTTATTTCAGATGTTGACGGACTTACCTTCCAGATGGGATTGTCAAATGCCATCTTTGCAGGAGCTTTTACCGGAATTGTTGTCGGGGACATTAAACTTGGACTGGCTATCGGTGCTACTTTGCAGTTAATGGGACTTGGAGTGGCAACTTATGGAGGAGCTTCCGTACCTAATTATAAGGCTGCCGCTATGTTGGGGACTGCTTTTGCTGCCATAACAGGGCAAAGTATTGAATTTGCCATTGGTATTGCTGTTCCCGTTGGTATATTGCTTACACATATGGGGACTTTGGTAAGATTCGTAAATGTATTTTTCCAACATAAAGCGGAAAAATATGCGGATGAAGCAAACCTGACGGGAGTTTCGAGGTCTAATGCTCTCTGTTGCCTTACTTGGGGTTTCGGAGCTGCTATTCCCGTATTTTTAGGATTATATTTCGGCAGTGAGGTTGTAGGGTTTGTAACGGATAAAATACCGGTATGGCTTTTAACCGGACTGAAAGTATCCGGAAAAATACTTCCTGCGATGGGTATTGCCATTTTGATGAGATATCTTCCTCTTAAAAAGTTTTACCCATTTATGATTTTGGGTTTTGCCATAGCCGCATTTTTAAACGTAAGTTTAGTCGGCGTAGCAATAATAGGATTTGCTATAGCGGCAATATGGTTGATGATTAAAAACCAGGGGCTGCAAGTTCAATCCCAGGATGAAGGAGGAGATATTGATGACTGACAGTACACAGATAAAGAAAATAGATAAAAGCGATATGAGAAAAGTATATTGGAGACAGTTATTCGGTATTCAGGTAGGATGGAATTATGAGAAAATGATGGGATTAGGTTATTGTTACAGTATGATACCCGTAATTAAGAAATTGTATAATACAAAGGAGAAGATATCGGAAGCATTAAAACTACATCTTCAATTCTTTAATACAAATCCCACAATGGCACCTTTTATTCTCGGGGCTGATATAGCTTTGGAAGAAAAAATGGGTTTGGAAAATAAGGATGCCGTTAACAGTATGAAAATAGGTCTTATGGGACCTTTTGCAGGAATAGGGGATACCATATTTGTGGCAATTTATAGGGCTATAGTTTTCAGTATAAGTGCTTACCTTGCATTGGAGGGCAATATCTTCGGAGCAATTTTTCCTATAATAACAGCTGTTGCTATGTGGTGGGTAAAATATAAGTTTTTGTGGATAGGCTATCACCAAGGGCAGAAAATTGCTTCGGGATTTTCAAATTCCCTTCAACGACTAAATGAAGCAGCTACCATACTTGGATTGATTGTAATAGGAGCCCTTATACCTTCCGTTATAACCGTCGGTGTTCCTTATGTATATAAGAGAGGGGAAGTTACAATGGAACTTCAAGGTATGCTTGATAAGATCATGCCTTCTATGGTTCCTGTAGCGGTTGTATTGCTGTCTTACTGGTTATTAGGCAGAAAAAATATGACTTCCACGAAACTTATTTTTATCCTTTTATTCTTGGGAATAATATTGGGAGCATTGAATATCTTAGGATAACAGGGTACGGTCAAAGACCGTGCCCGGCAAATATAGGATGGGGTGGTAGATAATGAGTATAATTCATGTGAGAATTGACGATAGGTTAATTCATGGTCAAGTAGCCGTGGTATGGACGAATACTTTGCAGGCCAGCCGCATAATGGTAGTTAATAATAATGCTGCAGGAGACGATATGCAGAAGAGCATATTGAAAATGGCAACTCCTCCGGGAGTAAAACTTTCGGTACTGTCCGTAGACAAAGCTGTGGACAGGATAAAAGAAGGGAGATACGATTCGGACAGAGTTTTTATGATTCTAAAAAACCCTTCGGATGTATTGGAATTAATAAAAAGAGGAATTGATATAAAAGAAGTTAATGTAGGAAATATGGCGAATAGAGGAGGAACCACTCAAATAAAAAAATCCATAAGCATCTCTGAAGAAGATTTAAAGGCATTCTTGGAACTTAATAAGATGGGGGTTAAATTGACTGCCCGCATGATTCCCAATGAAGGAGAAAATGATTTGATGGATTTTATTAAACAGAAGGGACTTGTATAATATGATTCTTCAGCACAGAATAGATCTTCTTGATGATTATTTGAAAGACTGTATCGATAAAAGGGTGTTTCCGGGAGTTTCCTATGCTGTTGTTACTAAGGATGAATCCCATATAAACTCTCTTGGTTTTTCTCAGATAATGCCGGATAAATTACCTTTGGAACCTAATCCCATATATGATATTGCTTCACTAACTAAGGTAGTGGGAACTGTTTCGGGGATTTTATTTTTAATGGAAGACGGAAAGGTAAGTTTAAGTACTAAAATTAAGGACATTATACCTGAGTTCAAACACGACGATATTACAATTTTGAATTTATTAACCCACACATCAGGTCTTCCGAGTCTTAAAAAATATTATAAGGAATGTAAGGATAAATATGAGCTGGTCCATCAGGTTTGCAATGCTGATTTGGTTTATCCTACAGGTTCTAAGGTTGAATATTCCGACTTGGGGTTTATGATTCTGGGATTTGTTATAGAAAAAATAACAGGATCTTTTGAAAAATTTATTAAGGAAAGATTATTTGTTCCTCTCGGCATGAAGGATACGGGGTTTAACCCCGGAGAAGAAAAGATAAAAAGATGTGCCGCTACTGAAAAAAAGGAAGGACGAGGAATAGTAAAGGGGAAGGTTCATGACGGAAATGCCTATTTTATGGGAGGAATATCGGGACATGCAGGTCTTTTTTCTACGGCAGAAGATCTGTCTCATTTTGTAAAGACGATTATACGGAATGGTTTTTATGAAGAAAAGAATGTATTGAATTATAAAAGTATCAGGCTTATGACTCATTCATTTACTGAAAATTTAAATGAAAGCCGAGGGATGGGATGGCAGATTAACAGAGGTTTTTCTTATTGCGACTTGGCTTCGGAGAATGCCATATATCATACGGGGTTTACAGGGACATCCATATTAATAGATAAAGATTTTGGTTTTGTTCTTCTCACAAACAGGGTACATCCCGATAGAAATAATACGAAGCTGATAGGTTTGAGAAAGATGATAAATAATCTGGCATCTGCAGCCGTTTCAGTATAAAAGAAGATTATGCTTAAGCAAGATATGAAGAAAAATTCAGATTTAGGAGAGATGAAATTTTGAATACGGAAAAGGCGATTACTGAGGAAAGAAATCCTGATACAATGGACATTGATTTACTTTCTACAGAAGATATGTTAAAAAAAATAAATGATGAAGATAAAAAAGTGGCCTATGCGGTGGAAAGAGAGATTCCCAATATTGCTAAAGCGGTAGATGAAATTGGAAATAGATTACAGAATGGAGGAAGGCTTATATATATAGGAGCAGGAACCAGCGGAAGGTTGGGAGTGCTGGATGCTTCCGAATGTCCTCCGACCTTTAGCACCGACCCCCAATTGATTCAGGGAATAATAGCCGGCGGGGACAGTGCCCTAAGGATTTCTGCTGAAGGGGCCGAAGATGATTATAGTGGAGGGAAGATAGATTTAAAGGATAAAAATATTACTTCAAAGGACGCTATAGTGGGGATTGCCGCCAGCGGGACAACTCCTTATGTTATTGGTGCCCTGGAGTATGCAAAAGGGATAGGGGCTTATACCTCAGGCATATGCTGTATAAAAGAGACTCCTATGAGCCGGTTTACCGATGTTATGATAACTCCCATTGTAGGACCTGAAGCTATAGCCGGTTCTACAAGAATGAAAGCTGGAACGGCACAAAAACTCGTATTAAATATGATTTCTACAGGAGTGATGATAAAACTTGGGAAAGTATGCGGCAACTTAATGGTTAACGTAAAAGCATCAAATAAAAAACTCGTGAAGAGAGCAGAAGGAATAGTTAAGCAGGTAACCGATGCAGATGAAGAATATATACAAAAAGTATTGGAAGAGAATAATTATGACGTGAAACTTGCAATAGTAATGATTCTTGCAAACATAGACAGCAAGGAAGCTCAAAGGATATTAAACAGGGAAGGGAATATAAGAAAAGCATTAAAGTGGAGCAAGTAATTGTATCTAAGAGGATAAAGTTAGGACAGGTACACTGTTTTTTTACCTGTCCTTTATTTATTATATGAGATAAAAAATATTTATAATTGTTTTTTCAATTTTTTTAATGCGGTTGTTTTGGTGTTTATCACAGTCCTATATGATATTTTCAAAATATCGGATATTTCACTTATGCTTTTGTTTTTTATATAATAATAAAAGATTACATCTCTTTGTCTTTTAGTTAATATGCTCATTGCTTTTTTTAAATGTATTTTTTCTTCTTTGTCTAAAATTTTATCTAAGGGAGATTTGTCCATACTTGGAATCAAATCCAACATTTCATCTTCCTCTTCCCCGATATGCTCGTTCAAAGAAAATATTCTTTTTTCCTTATAGTTATCTTTAAGTTTCTTGAGATAATGAAATTTAAGGAGCATCTTTATATATCCTAAAAAATTTACATCTCTTTTTTCATCAAAGCTGTCTATTCCCTTGAGAATTACTTCATATCCCTGCTGGATTAAATCCTCATATTGGGAGAATTTGTTGCAATATCTTCTGATACTTTTTATAATTAAGGGTTTGAGTTTCATTAAAAGTTCTTCTTTTTTATGGTCATTCCCGTCTTTAACTGATTTGAATAATCTTTCTATATATGAACTCATCTTAATTTCCTCCTATGCAGTATGAAGAAGACTTCTTCATTAAGTTATATATTAAGCGATCTCAACATTTGTTCCATATTTATCGAGCAAACGCAAGGGAACACGCGGGGACGGTTCTTCTGTGTCTTTGACACAGAAGAACCGTCCCCGCGTGTTTGTTGAAACAATATAGGTTTATATGCTAATATATTTTTATATGAACGAATTTAAAATGAAGGTGATTATGTTGCAGGACATGATATTAGCTGTAATAGTTGATTTTTTACTGGGAGATCCGTATAATTTTCCTCATCCGGTGAAATTTATGGGTAAAATTATTTATTATGAGGAAAAGATTGTAAGAAAGTATTTTAAAAGCAATATAGGACTTAAAGTGGGAGGATTTTTTATTGTTATAATAAATATGGGAATAGGTTTTTTTGTTCCTTATTTTTTATTAAAAGTCCTCAGAGGATATAATATGGTTTACCATATCGTTAATATTTACCTTATATATACTTGTATATCTGCTAAGTGTCTTCATATTGAGGCAAAGAAGGTATACGATGCTTTAAGCAGAGGAATAGACGAGGCAAGAGACAGACTCTCCTATATCGTAGGAAGGGATACAAAGAATTTAGATGAAGGGGAAATAATCAGAGCGGATGTGGAGACTGTGGCGGAAAATACTTCCGACGGAGTTATAGCGCCTCTTTTTTATATAATGATATTTGGAGCTTCCGGGGGAATGATGTACAAGATGGTGAATACTATGGATTCTATGTTGGGATATAAAAATGAAAAATATAAAGATATAGGGTATTTTCCCGCTAAGAATGATGATCTGTTTAATTTGATACCTTCAAGATTATCCGGTATACTTATGTGTATTTCTTCTGTTTTCAGGTTTGACGTGAAAAATGGGTTCAAAATAATGTTTAGGGACAGAAAAAATCATAAAAGTCCTAATAGTGCTTATCCTGAAGGAGCTGCAGCGGGACTCTTGAATATTCAATTAGGGGGAAATAATTATTATTCGGGAGAATTAGTTGAAAAACCTACTATAGGAGATAAAACAAAGGTTTTGGAAAAGAAGGATATAATAAGGACTATAGAAATAATGTATAGAGCAGAAATACTGTTTCTGTTGATTTATATAGTTATAAAAATAGTTTAATAAGAATTGATTCCTAAAAAGGCTTCCATTAAAACATTAAATTAATGAAGCCTTTTTTGAAGCCTATTTAGTTCAGATATAAGTTAAAAGAAATATAATTTTTCTATGGGTTAAAAAATATTAGGATTTTATAGTATAAAATGACGATTTTGTTCATTTTTTTGTATCAAAAAAAATTTTTTTCAAAATATTAAATTTTTTTTTGTAAAGAAGAAGGATTTTTTTTAAAGACATAGAATAATAAAAATATTAAAATATTTCACAGAAGAAAATTCATTTCTAATTCACTGCTCGTTAAAAAGATTTATATAAAATGCATAAAGAAAATATTTGCCGAATAAAACATAGAGTTGTATGGGTTTAAGGTTATGTTTATATGAACATAACTTTAAACTGTGATTTTAACATTACATAATTATAGACTCATGACATCTTAAGCTAAATTTAATTTGCTTAAAGGATAGATGCCAAATATATAAGAAAGGAGGTTCTAAATAGTAAGGGCAAATATCTTTTAAAATAAAGGGGATTAGGAGTGATTAGAAAAAAATGGGTATTAAGGGAAAAGTAAAACGAAGAATTGCTATCTCAGTATTCCTTTTAATGGTTCTAAGTTCATTCTCGGCTTTTGCAGAAAATGGTTCTTCTCTTCCGGTTTCTTCCGTGAAGCAAGAACTAAAAACGGAATCAGTTAATAAGATAGAAGATAACTTTATTGATTCCATTTCTCAGGGGGATTATGCAGAAGCCATAGTTTATATGAAGAGCCAAGTAGACAGTATGGAAGTTGCCAAGGAAGCCGAAAGTAAACTTTCATCGGCATTAACTCCATATAAAACTAAAATTGAAGTAAGAAAAGCTGTAATCAATGCTCTAAAGGATAATGCAGAAGATACTCAACAAAAGTTATTGAAGTATTTGGCTCAGGAAGAGGAAAAGGGAAATGTAGCAGAATATAAACCCTATTATATAATCAATGGAGTTTATGTAAAAGCTACAAAAGATGTAATAGAGAATATTTCCTATATGAGTGAAGTAGAGAAAATATATGAAAATAAACTTATCCAATTGGATGAGCCTGAAATTACATCAGGGGAAATTCAGGCAAATGAAGATGGAGTAGAATGGAATATAGAGAGAATAAATGCAGATGCAGCATGGGATCTTGGAGTAGACGGAACCGGAGTTGTTGTAGGAACAATAGATACAGGGGCAACCTGGAATCATCCTGCACTTCAGGCAAAATGGAGAGGATATAATGCTGACGGTACAACAAATCCTGACGGGAACTGGTTTGATCCTATAAACGAAACTACGATGCCTGTTGATGAACCTACTATTCCTCACGGGACTCATGTTCTGGGGACAATATTAGGTCAAGAACCGGATGGAAGCAACAAAGTAGGAGCGGCACCGGGAGCGAAATGGATAACAGCAAAAGCATTTACTCCTGACGGAGGATATGATAATGACATATTAGCCGCAGCACAGTGGATGTTGGCACCCGGCGGAGACGCTACAAAAACGCCGGATATAATAAACAACTCATGGGGCGGAGGCTCAGGTTTAGATGAGTGGTTCAGGCCTATGGTACAATCTTGGAGAGCAGCCGGAATACTTCCTGTGTTTTCAGCAGGGAATCAACAAGGCAGTGCGGCACCTCCAGCTTCAGTGAGTGCACCGGCAAATTATCCCGAAAGTTTTGCTGTAGGAGCAACAGATATAAACAATGTTAAGGCTGATTTTTCACAAAGAGGCCCAGGGCCATATGATAATTTAAAACCTGAAGTTTCGGCTCCTGGAGTAAACATCCGTTCATCAGTACCAGGGGGATATGAAAGCGGATGGAGTGGAACAAGTATGTCAGCGCCGGCAGTTACAGGAACTGCAGCATTGATATTATCAGCAAATAATTCTCTTTCAATAGAAGATGTAGAAAACCTGTTGAAGGATACGGCAGTACCATTGGAAGATAATGATGACCCGGGACATCCTAACAATGGTTACGGATATGGGCTCATAGATGCCTTTGAAGCGGTATCGAGAGTAGCAAGCGGTACTGGAATAATAGAAGGCAAGGTGTTAAAAGAAGGAGAAGATTTAGAAAATCCTGTAATAGTTCATGAACAAGAAGTATTTGATGCTTATGTAGGTTCTGATATAGACATAAGTGCACAAATTTCAGACGATGTTTCCATTACTGATGTAGAGCTGCTTGTAAAGGTAACAGGAAGATCATATTGGATAACACTGCCTATGATGAGGACATCGGGAGATTATAAATCCGGAGAATATGTAGGAACTATAACTGCCGATATAATAGAACAACCCGGATTCTCATATAAGATAAAAGTAAGGGATTATGACGGAAACGTAGTAGCTACGGATGAATACAATGTAGAAGTTAAATTCGGAGTTGTACCTGATGAATATATAACAGATTTTGAAACTTACCCGTCGGGTTGGATATTAGACGGAGACTGGCAGTGGGGTGAACCTGCAGAAGGTATAGGGCCTGCCCCATTGAGCGGAACCAAACTTGTAGGTACAAACTTAAGCGGAAATTATTCCAACAACGGAGATAATTATTTAATATCGGTACCGTTGGATTTAAGAAATCCGGAATTGAATCTTGCACAATTCAGAATAAATCAATGGTATGATATGGAAAACAATTCTGACAAAGGTTTTGTATATGTGACAAATGATTACGGAGAAACATGGACTCAGGCAGGGCCTACCTATACGGGTACACAAACCGAGTGGAAGGAAATTGTTATAAACTTGAATGAATATATAGGATCACCTAATCCTGTATTCATAGCTTTCAGATTGACTACAGACGGGTCTGTACAAAAAGCAGGATGGTATCTGGATGATGCAAGGCTTATAGCAACTGATGAAGTGGCTCCATCTGCACCGGCTAATCTAACCGGCAGATTTATATTGAATACCGTAACATTAAATTGGGATGCAGCCCCCGATAATGACATAGCGGGATATAAAGTTTACCGTTCCGATTTAATAGACGGAGAATATATAGCTTTAGGAGAGACTTCAGGAACTTCTTATGGAGACAGGGATATTTTACCGGAGACCACATATTATTATAAAGTTTCATCTTATGATTATGCGGGAAATGAAAGTGAATTATCACTTCCGTTGACTATAGAAGTACCGGCATTGGGAGATTATACTTTCTTGACTGATTTTGAAGCTGATAATGGAGGCTTTACAACCGGCGGAGATAATAATAGCTGGGAGTGGGGAATACCTACATCAGGTCCCGGAGCAGGATTCTATGGTGAAAAAGTTTGGGCTACCAGTCTTGCGGGAACTTACCTTAATTACAGTAATAGCTGGATAGAATCTCCTGAAATTAACTTACCTGCGGACCAAAACAGCGTATTAACTGTTGGACAATGGTATGAATTTGAGAACAATTATGACAAGGCATATATTCAAATATCTCAGAAGAATGGTGAAGAGTGGTCTGAGTGGGCGAATTTGCTTCCAGGAACAGGATATATAACAGGAAGCGGAACTACATGGACTGATTTTGAACTTCCATTGCCTTCTTCATATGCAGGGCAAACAGTTAAAATCAGATTCCTATTGACTACCGACGTTTCTGTTGTGAAAGCAGGTTGGTATATAGATTATGTTATGATTGATTCGTCTGACGAGCCTGCACCGGAAGTAAAACCGGCAGAAAGAAAGAAATTAGGACTTGATGTTGACTTGACTGCTCCAAAGAAAGAAATTGAGGAAAAACCATTCGATCTCAATTTGGAAACGAAACAATCAGTTAATAATGTAAAATACGAAACTATAAGTGATAATGAAGTTCAATCCATTCCTTCAGTAACAACAGGATTACCTGTTGATGCAGTGGTAACCGTTCTTGAAACAGGAAGAAGTGCAAGGACTAATCCTGTGGACGGAAAGTTCAAATTGAAACATGCTGTTAATGAAGGGGACGACACATGGACATTAAGAGCAGAAGCTTATGGATTCTATCCTGCAGAAGCTCAGGTTCATTTGGAAGAAGATCAAACAGTTAAGAATAACTTCGTATTGGAAGAAATGCCTAAAGGAACTATAGTAGGAAGAGTATTTGATAGATATTCTCACGATCCAGCACCATTTGCAACTATAAGAGTTAAAGAAGATCCGAATGTACCAGTTGTTACTGCCGATGAAAACGGAGAGTTTACAATACCGAACGTATACGTTGGAGATTATACTCTTAAGGTAATAGCAGACGGATTTGAACCGGGAGAAGTAAGCGTAACAGTAGCAGGAAATGAAACTACCGAGATAGAGGTACCGTTGAAGAGATTCGTAGGCTATGAAGAAGAAATAGTTTACGATGACGGAACGGCTGAAAATGCTCTTGTATTAAATGCATCAGGTAACGGTCTGGCAATAAGAGTGACTCCGTCTCAATACGGAAAAGTAAAAGGAGCAAACATATTCTTCTGGGGAACCGACTGGCCAAGTCCGGGAGGAACTCAAATAGGAATAACCTTGTATGATACGGATGAGAACGGAAATCCTGTAAAACTTGATGTTCAGCCTAAGATGGTTAATGTAGTAAGAGGAGAATGGAACTATATTGATTTATCGGAATTTGGATTCTCAACGGACAGAGATTTCTTCGTAGCAACTTATCAGGCTGTAGTAGGAACTTCTTCACCTGGAACAGGAATAGATGAAGCAAGTCCATATGAAGACAGATCATATCTGTATGTAGGAGATACATTCAGTCCTCTAGCAGATGAAGGTATAGCCGGCGGATTGATGATAAGAGCAAGGATGGAATATTCCGTTGACACTCCTGTGATTACTAATTTGGAAGAAGTTAACTATATAAATACTGATACCATATTAGTAGAAGGAACAGTAACGGCAGACGGAAAAGTAAATATATATGCAAATGGAGTTAAAATTGACGAAGTAAATGCTGTAAATAAGGTATTCAGCAAGGAAGTAACCTTGACTGAAGATGAAAGTATAATTACGGCAACTTCGGAAATGAACGGAAAAGAAACCGAACCATCAGCAGGAAAGACCGTAATAAAAGATAAAGTTGCACCGGAATTGATAATTACGGCACCGGCAGATGGGTTAATAACAAATGAAAGAGTAGTGGATATAGTAGGAACTGCTACAGATGCTCATTTCGGAAGATTGGAAATAAACGAAAAGAATGTTCCGGTTGTAGAAGGAGCTTTCCATTCTGAAGAGATAATCCATGAAGGAGAGAATATATTTAACGTAAAAGCTTATGATTTGGCAGGCAATATTACCGAAAGCTCAATAAGAGTTATCGTTAGAAACGAACTGCCTGTTATAACGGATTTAGAACCTTCGGAAGATGTTAACCTGACAGAAGGAGAGACTCTTACCGTAAGTTTCAGAAGTGAAGCAGGCGGACATGGATATTTCAGAGTAGCATTCCCAAGCGGAATTTCAACTCAAAGCAGTATGATTCCAATGGAAGAAGTAGAAGAGGGATACTATGTAGGAACATGGACAGCTCCGGATGTAAGAGCAGGTGGGCTTATAGTCGAAGTGGAATTTACAGATATAGCAGGGAATAAGGTATCAGCTACGGCAGACGGGAGAATCAATATAGGAGAAGATGAAGAAGAAGGTATAGTAGATTTAGAACCATCACAGGATGTTACATTAGAATGGGGAGAAACATTGACCGTAAGCTTCAGAAGCGGAGAAGGCGGAGCAGCATCCTTCAGGATGGCTTTCCCAGGCTATAATGTAAATAAATCAGTTATGGTTACAATGAGAGAAGTATCACCGGGGTATTATGAAGGGACATGGACAGCTCCTAATAATACAGTAGTGAGCGGTATATTAGTAGAAGTAACATATACCGGTACTGACGGAACTACATTAACTGCTACTGCAAATGGTAGAGTTAATGTAGTTGCACCTGACGGAGGAGCAGGAAATCCGTTGAAACCTGTGAAACCCGGGCAACCGATAAAACCCACATTACCAAGTAATCCAACTAATCCTATAAATCCTGTAGAACCTAAGGATATATTTTAAGTAGTCAATTCAGGAAAGGGCGAGAAATTTTTTCTCTGCCCTTTCTTTTTCTTATAACTGATCTCTATATTTTATGTTATAATTATTTTTAGTTGAAGGAGGGGTTTAAGATTGCATCAATATAGTGGAAAACTTATTGTACATACAGGATCAATGTTTTCGGGAAAAACATCAAATTTGGAAAATGATGTAAAACGATTTAAGATTGCAGGATATAATACTGTCGCTTTTAAACCTGCTATAGAAAACAGATATTCTGAAAGCCAAATAGTTACTCATGACCATACATCTATAAATGCTATTTCGGTAAAAAACATTGAGGAAATAAATGAATATTTAAGTGAATTTAATCCTAATGTGATTGCGATAGATGAGATTCAATTTTTAGGCGGAAAGATAGACGATATAGTAGAGAGCATAAATGGGTTTTTAAAAAAAGGGATTACGGTAGTTGTGGCAGGATTGGACATGGACTATACGGGGAAACCCTTTGAAATTGTCAAGGAATTAATGCCCATATCGGATTATCTTTATAAACATCATGCCGTCTGTGTAAAATGCGGAGGCGATGCGTGGATAAGCCATAGAAAATCCGGAGGAAAAGAAAGAATAAAGATAGGTGCTGACAAAGATTATGAACCCTTATGTCGAAAGTGTTTTTTGAGGGAAAAATAACTTAGCAATATGGCTAAGTTATTTTTTTATTGTTTTTTTCCCGGGAAATATGTAGAAACATAAAATAAAATTTATATAAAAATTTACATTTAATTAACATACCAATTATAATTTTAAGAGGATTTTTGTTTTTATTGTAGAAATATTTAGATATCAAAAGGGAGGGGATTTAGTGATGAGTTTAAAAGGTAGAAAAGTTTTCAGTTTGATGTTGGTCTTTATGCTAATTGTAGGAATATTTATAACACCCGGTTATAATTCCTATGCTGAGGAGTCAAAGATTACGGACATAACAGTGGTTCATACAAATGATACTCATGGAAGAGTGGAACCAGGGGATAACGATGGTATGGGCTTTGCAAGAATTGCCGCAAAGGTTAAAGAATTAAGAGAACAAAATCAAAATTTGATACTTCTTGATGCAGGAGATACTCTTCATGGACTGCCAATAGCTACGTTGTCAGAGGGAGAATCCATAATTAAATTGATGAATGAAATGGGTTATGATACTATGGCTTTGGGAAATCATGATTTCAACTATGGATATGACAGAATTGAAGAACTTTCTAAAATCGCTAATTTTTCAATGTTGGGAGCAAATATAGAGAAAAAGGACGGTTCACCTAAACCATTAAAGGATTATATTATAAAAGAGGTGAATGGTATTAAAATAGGGATATTCGGGTTAAGCACTCCCGAAACTAAATATAAAGCAAACCCTGTTTATACTGAAGAAATAAATATCTTAGATCCTGTTGAAGTCGGGAAAGAAATAGTTAAAGAATTAAAAGAACAAAATGTAAATATGATTATAGCGGTAACACATCTGGGAATAGATAAATCCAGTGTTGATACAAGCGAAAAGCTGGCGAAAGAAGTAGACGGAATAGATTTAATAGTGGACGGTCACAGCCACAGCGAATTGAAAGAAGGACTTCAGGTTAATAACACCCTGATTGTTCAAACGGGAGAATACGATAAAAATCTTGGAATAGTTAATTTGGAATTTACCGATGGAAAGTTGACTAAAAAAGAAGCAACTTTGTTTCCTAAAGAAGAAGGAATGAAATTAGAACCGGATAAACAAGTACAAGCTATAATTGATGAAATAAACGAGGAAAATGAACCTATTCTTAAAGAAGTAATAGGAAAAACAACGGTTCTTCTTGACGGAGAAAGGGAAACAAATAGGACTCAAGAAACTAATTTGGGAAATTTGATGACAGATGCAATGCTTGATGTAAGCGGGGCTGATGTTGCCTTGACTAACGGAGGAGGAATAAGGGCGACTATCAATATAGGAGATATTACACGGGGAGATACGGTTAAAACTTTTCCATTCGGCAATTATTTAGTAGTTAAAGAAGTACAGGGGAAAGATATAGTTGCTGCTTTAGAGAATGGAGTTTCCGCTTATCCTGAAACTCTCGGAGGTTTTCCTCAAGTGGCCGGAATGACTTTCAAGTTTGATCCGTCAAAGGAAATCGGGCATAGAGTATGGGAAGTAAATATAAATGGCAAACCCATAGATCCGGACAAGACATATACTTTGGCTACTAACGATTTCATGGCAGCAGGCGGAGATCAGTATGTAATGTTTAAAGATAAGAAAAATGTAGGGGAATTTGAAGCGCTTAATGAAATATTGGTTAATTATATTAAAAAATCAGGAGAAATATCGCCTGAAGTGGAGGGCAGAATAGTAGCTGAAAAAGAACCGGCAATAGAAGAGGCACCGACAGAAAGGCCTATTTTAAAAGTAGAAGCTTATACGGTTAAACCAGGTGATGTGCTGTGGAGGATAGCAAAATCTTTCGGGAAAACATGGCAGGAACTTGCTGAATATAATAAGCTAAAGAATCCCCATTTAATATTTCCGGGGCAAAAAATATTGATACCGGTTAACTAAAAACCTAATTTTCAATCAAAAAGGCATAAACTTTGACATTAAGCTTAAAGTTTATGCCTTTTTTGAAATTCATTTAAGCAGGATTTCCCTATGAGTTATAAAATAATTTTTTATTTTTGGATATGTTATCGGATATTTCATCTATTTTTTCATCTAATTTTATTATATGATCAGAGATTGTAATAATGTCCGGATCTGTAATTTCTCCTTTTTTTACTTTCTCATAAGAAATTGCTCCTAATGATGCTATAAATTTTTGCTTTTCACTTTCGAATTTTGCCTTCTTGAGTTTCAGGATAGTAACTTCTTTAAATTCTTTAATCTGCTCATGGGTAGATGGCTCATAAGGAGATTCCATTTTCGTATTCATCAGATCACTTCCTTTATTTTTATATTATTATTATCGATAAGTTTTAGTATTTAAATTACATTATTTACATAGAAAAGGAATAATAGTAGTATGTTACTATTTAATAACGATAATTTGTGGTTCTTAATACCTATTCCAAAAATAAATTGAAAATTTATTCAAATTTTAAAAAATCATTGAAAGAAATACTTCCTTGTGATAAAATTAAAATATAAGTAAATATTAAACGTATTTCCTCTGATTAACTTATTATTTTTATAAAACATAAAATTTAATTAAGTATTAAGTTTTTGTAACATTAATTGCATAAAAATAAATTATAGGTATATTTATAAAAAGAAAACGTCACCATCATTTCCCAAATAATTGAATATATAACCTTTTAATTTGAATATATATTCTTAGGCTCTATTGTAAAAGCTATAAAAACAGAGAAAAGACGTTTGACAGAGATATTTCCGTAATATATAATCAAGCTGTAAATTTTACATCTATCGACAAAATTTATTAAGAATAACTTATAAATGGAGGGGACAATTTTGGAAAATAAATCTTTACACATTACTTCTGAGATTGGAAAATTGAAGTCAGTTTTACTTCACAGGCCCGGGAAAGAATTGGAAAATTTGACTCCCGATCTCTTGGAGAGATTATTGTTTGATGATATTCCATATTTAAAAATTGCTCAAGAGGAACACGATGAATTTGCTAAAACTTTAAGAGATAACGGAGTTGAAGTTCTTTATCTTGCCGAATTGGCCGCAGAGTCTCTGTATGATGAAAAGATTAAACTCAATTTTGTAAATCAGTTTATAGATGAAGCTAATATTGAAAGTGAAGGGTTAAAAGAGGCTTTAGGGGAATATCTGTATACATTTTCCAATAAGGAAATGGTTGATAAAATGATGGCTGGAATCAGAAAGGATGAAGTACCAAAGTATAAGAGAACATCTCTTTCCGATATGATTGATGATTCTTATCCCTTCATATGTGACCCGCTTCCAAATTTATATTTTACAAGGGATCCGGCTGCAGCTATAGGAAATGGAGTCACTTTGAATCATATGAGAACCCAAACCAGAAACAGGGAAACTATATTTACAAAATATATCTTTGAACATCATCCTAAATTTAAAGATATGAATATTCCTTTTTGGTATAACAGAAACGAAACTACTTCATTGGAAGGAGGAGATGAGCTGATATTAAACGAAAAGACATTAGCTATAGGTATTTCTCAAAGAACCGATGCTCGCTCCATTGAAAAGGTTTCTAAAAAACTTTTCAATTCCAATACTAATTTTGAAAGAGTGTTGGCATTCCATATTCCGAAGAAGAGAGCTTTTATGCACTTGGATACTGTGTTTACTATGGTAGATTATGATAAATTTACTGTTCATCCCGGAATTGAAGGGCCTTTAACGGTATACGAAATAACAAAAGATGAGAAATCGGAAAATGGGCTGAAAGTAAATAAAGAAAACGGTACCCTTGAACAGATATTGACTAAATATTTGAACAGAAAAATTACTCTTATAAGATGTGGCGGTGGGGATCCGATAAATGCAGCCAGGGAACAATGGAATGACGGTTCCAATACTTTGGCTATTGCACCGGGAGAAGTTGTGGTTTATTCAAGAAATTATATAACCAATGAACTTCTTGATAAATATGGAATTAAACTTCATATTGTTCCGTCTTGCGAACTTTCTCGAGGCAGAGGGGGTCCAAGATGTATGAGTATGCCCCTTATAAGAGAAGATATATAATAAAAATATATAAAGGAGAGATGCTATTGTGTCGTTTAATTTAAGGAACAGGAGTTTTTTGACTTTAATGGATTTTTCTCAAAAAGAAATCCAATATATGCTTGACTTGGCTAAGGATTTAAAGAAAGCTAAATATACTGGTACAGAACAGCCGAAGTTAAAAGGGAAGAATGTTGTACTGCTATTTGAGAAGGACTCGACGAGAACTCGTTGTTCATTCCAAGTTGCGGCTCAGGACCAAGGAGCTTATGTAACTTATTTGGGGCCAACAGGAAGCCAAATGGGTAAGAAAGAGTCTATCCCTGATACTGCAAGAGTTTTAGGAAGAATGTATGATGGAATTGAATACAGAGGATTTTCTCAGAAAACCGTTGAAGATTTGGCAAAATATTCAGGAGTTCCGGTATGGAACGGACTTACAGATGCCGATCATCCAACCCAAGTATTGGCGGATTTTATGACTGCTCAGGAACATTTGAACAAACCTTATAATAAAATGATATTTGTATACTCAGGAGACGGACGAAATAATGTAGCCAATGCTCTAATGATTGGCGCTGCCAAAATGGGAATGGATTTCAGAATAGTATCACCGAAGAAACTATTCCCCGCAGAGGATTTACTGAACAAGTGCAGAGAAGTAGCCAAGGAAAGCGGCGGAAAGATAACTATAACCGACAATGTAGCCGAAGGAGTAAAGAATGCAGACGTTCTTTACACAGATGTTTGGGTATCAATGGGAGAACCTGATGAAGTATGGGGAGAAAGGATAAAATTATTAAAGCCCTATCAGGTAAATTCCGAGATGATTAAACTGACAGGAAACGAAAAAGTAATATTTGAACATTGTCTTCCTTCATTCCATGATTTGAAGACCAAAGTCGGGAAAGAAATACATGAAAAGTTCGGTCTAAATGAAATGGAAGTTACAGATGAAGTATTTGAAGGAAAACATTCAGTTGTATTTGACGAAGCAGAAAACAGACTTCATACAATAAAAGCTGTTATGGTAGCTACATTAGGAGACTAATATAAATATATAATTGAAATAGATTATTGCAGCAGGAGGTAATATTGATGAAAGTAGTAGTAGCACTGGGAGGAAATGCACTGCAGGCAGAGGGTGTGCCGGCAGCAGCAGAAACCCAGCTAAAAGTAGTAAGAGACACAGCGGTTTATTTAGTTGACATGATTGAAAAAGGAAATGAAATCATAATAGCCCATGGAAATGGGCCTCAAGTAGGAAGGATAGTAATTCAGAATGAATATGCAGCCCAAGTTACACCCGCTATGCCCTTTGACGTATGCGGAGCTATGAGCCAGGGAATGATAGGCTATCATATTCAGCAAGCACTAAGAGATGAATTAGTAAAAAGAGGAATAAAAAAACCTGTTGCAACAATAGTTACTCAGGTTGTAGTAGATAAGAACGATAAAGGATTTCAAAATCCGACTAAACCAATAGGTCCTTTTTACAAAGAAGAAGAAGCCAAAAAGATAATTAAAGAAAAAGGCTACGCAATGGTTGAAGACGCAGGAAGAGGTTACAGGAGAGTTGTAGCATCTCCCAAGCCCGAAAAAATAGTAGAAATAGAAACGATAAGGAGACTTGTAGAAAGCGGACAAGTAGTAATTACAGTAGGAGGCGGAGGGATACCCGTAATAGAAAAAGATGATAATACCCTTGAAGGAGTAGCAGCAGTAATAGATAAGGATTTCGCATCAGAAAAACTTGCAGAGGATTTAGACGTAGAAGTGCTGATGATCCTGACAGCAGTAGACAGAGTAGCAATAAACTTTGGCAAACCGAATCAAAAAGACCTGTCAACCATGACAGTAGAAGAAGCGCAGAGATATATTGAAGAAAAACAATTTGCCCCGGGAAGCATGCTTCCGAAAGTTCAGGCGGCAGTAAAATTTGTTAAATCAAAACCGGGTAGGAAATCCATAATAGCATCCCTCGGGAAAGCAAAAGAGGCATTGGTAGGGAAAAGCGGTACTATAATAAAATAAGGATATGAAAAGCAGGTTAGCATAAAATTACAGTATGGAAATAGAATATATTTATATATATAATTGAAAAGAAGATATCATCCTATTAAAATATATGTTGTCAAAACAAATAAATTAAAGAAAGGATGATATCTTTTTATGTATAATAATATAGAACATTAAAGAAATAATTAAATCCGCTATAATCAAGTTTGTATTTAGCGGATTTAATTATTTTGTATTATAATATAGCTTTATTAAACAGATAACCAAATTTTACTCAAATACGTAGAATTGCTTAAATATTATAAATTCTTAATTGGAAAGGAACAATATAACCTAATTGTTGGCAGAGCCACATTGCATTAACAGCATATTGTTGGATTCCGGTGTAATTGTATGCAATTTCATAATCATACCTATCAGATATAGTAACAGCATTATGGCTGTTTTTAGTCCAATTAAAACCGTGAATTGCATAATAACAATCATTGCCTGCACTGGTTCCGTCTTTTTCAAAATTACTTTGACCGCTAGATTTACTACTGCGTTTTATATTTTGGATTACGCTAGTACCCGCTACTCTATTACGAAAGTAAGGTTCATATATAGAATCAACAGTTTCGTTGTCTTGTGCATGCATAAGTAATTCTGAAGAAAGGACATAGCCATTTAAATTGAAATACGCTACTATAGCAGCAACTACAGCTTTAGCCTCAGTTTCGCCAATTTCACGGTTGATTTCTCCATCTTCTTTAATGTCTAAGTAAAGTTCATATGAACTTATAAGTTCCTTATTTGTCGCAAGGAGATCTCTTAACTTTTGTGCTTCTAATTCATTAGTTTCATTTTCTATTAATTCAGTATAAAAATTTTGTTGTTTCTCTAATTCATCCAGTACACTTGTTCCCTGAACGTTAATATACTCTTCGATTTTTTCGATGTCATAGAATAACTGCTCAGATGCTGACAAATGAATCTTTTCATATTCCACTTCAGTATTATCAACTTCAGCAGCTAAAGCAGGAGTTGCAAATGCAGTACAACTGGTGATTAAGATTGTAATAGCTAAAACAGTACTTAAATGTTTTTTTAATAAACTTTTCATTTTTATCCCCCTTACTCTGGTTATCTGTTCATATAAATAATATATCAAGCAATGATGAATGTCAATATATTGGATTAATTACAAAGTTTTAATATAAAATATAAAATTTTTGAAAAAATAATAAATATTTATAATTATGTAAAATATGATAAATATATATAACCTATAAAACTTTTAAGAAAAAGGACATTATATAAAAAACGCAAATAAAATAGTTATAGAGAATTTCCCGTCAGGATTCTAGTTGCAGTAGTTATTGAATTCTACTCTGATCTGATTTTAGTTTCATCTTGAATATATAGTACTTCATCTGAAGTATTCTCAATAATATTTAGCAGGTCAGCTTTTTTTAAAAGATTCTTAAAGCTTGGAGTCTTTCTTTGTGAGCTTATATCGCCGACATTTATATGAAAAGATTATTTTAATTAATATTTGGCGTATTCATTCAGAAGAATATTCTTTTATGTTTATTTTTAAAAACGAAATTGTTTATCTATGAAAAAAATTTCAATAAGTAATTTAAAAACGAAATAATTAATGATATGATTATATCATATAGTAATAACTTTAGTTGGATACAGTTATTTTCGACTATATGTAAACACAGAAGAAGAGATTAAACATTAAAAGAAAAGTTTATCTGTAATTATAAAGAAACTATATAAACGAAAAAGAGGAAAACGTAGCTATTTACAAAGAGTAATTTTTTGAAATTTTTAGATTTATATGCTAACTACTCCAAAAGTGAAATTGTCACTATTTCTTATATTATCTAGAGCACAGCACATATGATAACGTTAATTCTAAATTCATTATTAAGTTTATTATTTAACCAGGCTTTCTGCGGAAATTCTAGTTATACAAAAATAAAATGAGAGGTGATTGAATGGTAAATAAACGAGATAAAAGCATTATATATATAGTGTTGTGCTTTATAATATTAGTATTTGTTATAAAATTTATTAGATCAATAAAAACTGACAAAAGTATCAATGACATCTTAAATAGATGGCAACCGGATATTCAGCTAAGCAACTATGTTGTTAAAGATTATACGAAGAGTAAATCGGGATGGTATGGTGAAAGATTAACAATTATTACTTTAGAAAGTAAATCTGCTTTGAAAGATGAAGAATATAAAACCAAGACTCCGCCATCAGGGTTTATTGATGATGTTTTAAATGTTCAGGAACAATTTGGAATATATAAAATTTCCAGCTATGAACTGATGAATTTAAAAGGATGGGAAAAACGTATTAAAAAAAAGTACTCTAATTCAGCGGAACAATATAATGATGAATTTTATATGGTCATTGATATTAATGGTAATAAAAAAGGAAAATATTATGAGAAAGTTTATTTAATTGAAAATTTAAATGTTCTTGATATGGAAAGATATAGGAATTAATTTTATAAAATAGAAAATTAGAAGTTTATAAACAATTAAGGGATAGTGGCCAACTAATAAAATTTTTGCAAAATGAATTATTTTACTCTAAGATTTCTTTTAAAAATCGAAATATCTCATAAAATATAATGAAACTGAATTAATCAGTTAGTGTAAAATTACAGTAGGGAAATAGAATATATTTCCATATATAGTTGAAA